>PVBE010622474.1_pt1 | contig 51927 bp, 44 predicted proteins | sample 1631181 | NCBI WGS metagenome assembly PVBE01 (sample SAMN08397723, study PRJNA350692) | Marine metagenome, whole genome shotgun sequencing project. | isolation source: water | place: Pacific Ocean | collected 2012-04
CAGGAGGGGCTGCAGTAGGATCTTGCCTTCTATGGCAGGCGTCTGCAGGTGCTCCATCTTGAGCTCCCCCTTGGCGTCCAGGGGCATGATGTTTGTTCGGCGCAGAATGTCCGCTGCCTTGACGGCCATAAACAGTGGGGCCCGCCAGCCCGCTTCGATGACGTCCTCCGTGGGCAACTCGGCGCTGGAACCAGCCACCATGATGACAGCGAAGCCGCCGGGCTCGCCTCCCTTGAGCTTGAAGGTCCCCCGTCCGGCGATGCCCGACGGCGGCCCCTTCCACGTCAACTGCGCACGTGCGGGATCCAGCGTGACGCGCTTGTCAAAGCTGAAGAAGTCGGTGTTGTAGGCTCGCAAGCTGACGCCCAGGGGCTGCTGTGCCGAAAACGTCGAGGGACCCGAACCGATGAGCTCCAGGTTGGCCACATGGGTCAGCGTCGTCGCAACCGTATCCAGGAGGTCGCCGGTGGGGGAGAACTGATAAATCTCATTCACATCCCCCGCGAAGTTCGTGTGAGCCAGGAACAGGATATCCGCGCCGTCAGAGATCATGCTGGAGCCACCATCGAGGCCACTGGACAGATAGTCGGCGTCCGACTCGGACAGCAACGCGCCAGCGTCCAACTCAGCGTCATCCCAGCGGATCAGGCTCTCTTGCCCCAGGGGTGGCGGCCAGTCAAATCCCTCGTACTGGGTTACGTAGCTCAGGTCGCCGAGCGAGTTGACAGCGATGGGACCTGAGGGACCCTGCACATGAGCAACGATGGTGGTGACCCCCGTGGCCAGGTCCAGTCGAACGATATCGTTGCCCGCTCCCCAGCCCCCGAGACCCGCGCTGACATAGGCCAGACCAGGAGTGACATCCCAAGCCAGGTCATAGTTGAACACCAAGTTGGCCAGGAGCGTCACACCGGCTCCGTTGAGCTGCACCTTGAAGAGGTTCCCGTTGGTGCTCTCACCCGCAACGACATAGCTCCCGGTCGGGTCCACCTCCACAAAGGAGGGCCACATGAATGAGCTGATGGAGCCCAGGTTGGATTGCCATGTACCGTCGCCGGCGTAGAGGTCGAAGGAGAGCCCATCAAAGGTGACGTAGCGGCCGTCGGCCAGGCTCCCGTAGGCACTTGGGCCGCCGAGAGGGTGGGCGCCCGTCACGGCAAAGCCGGGATCAGAACTTAGTTGGGCTGCGGCCAGATCGGGCAGCAGGCACAAGGCGCAGATGAGCGCCAGAGTGTGGAGAGACTTCATGGGTAGGGATTCCTGTAGGTCGCAGAAACGTGCCGACGAACCAGGCCACACCCACCCAACCCGAGCTTTCCGATGCGCTCAGAGCATGGAAAATCCGCAAGGGAGCATAGGGTGCCGCGCCTCGTCCGGACCGGCGATCCCACCCCACGCATCGGGTCTCCTGACTTGTCACGTAGAAGCGGAGTTCGACCTTCCCAGCACTCGCCAGTGGCCTGGGGTCCAAGACCCCGATGGAACTCCACCCCATGCAACTTACAGTGGCGGGACCGTGCAGGATTTACACCTGACTTCCCCCACGCGCGGGTGGTCGAATTGACAGGTCGTCACCCTACGCTGGGTTCAGGATCCAGGTCAAGCTATTACACGGGGTCGATGCTTCCACCCATGGGGGGCCCGGTGGCAGGCAGCGCTCAGTCCTCGGAATCAGGAACGGAGAGCAGGCTGGCTGCCCCGGCCTCACCGGCCACCAAGTGATGCTCAGCCAGAGCCTCCAGGAGCTTCCAGCTGGTGCTCCCCCGTAGGTGATCGGCCTTGAAGTTCGCCGACCCCACCCCGCCCAAGAGGACGAGCAGTGCCACGTGCAGGGCCAGACCGGTACCCACGCCGACGACGGCACCTCCGACGCGGTCCATCAGATTCAGTTGGAGAGCCTCCAACGCCTTCTTGCCCAGCATTCCCAGGAGGGCGGCAACCACCAACCCCGCCAGGAAGAGGACAAACCAACTCAGCCCATGACTCATGGCGAGACTGAGATCCAGCGCCTCCTGAACGATGGGGGTGAGCCGAGGACTCACGGAGCGCGCCAACCCGACGGCCAGGAAGACCCCCAACAGCCGAACAACCTGCCACCACAGGCCGCGCCAGAGGCCCAGGAGAAGGAAGAGACCCACCACGCCCAGGCCCACGCGGTCAATCATGGGCAGGCTGGTCAGAAAAGAGGGCAGGGCTTCGGTGACGGCAATCATGGGTGCGCTGGAGAGAGTGGCTGTGGGGGGCCCCGCCCCTTGGGCGGCGCTCGGGTGGGGGAGCCGTTCTGGTGGGCTCTCCCTAGTGGGTGGGATTATGACGGCGAATCTTTCGCTCACTTTGGCCCATGGAGCGCCGGCAGCCATTCACAGCACAGCGGGGACTGCTCTACAATGCACTCTGGGCAACCCCATTACCAACCATGACCCTTCCCACAGAATCCATCGAGCTCGGTTTGGAGCGTTTTGCCGCCCTCATCGGCGAGCATTCCCAATTGAGGGAAGAGCTCGGCGCGAGTGGCCGGGAGTTCTTTGGCGGCGAGCCTCCCAGGCACAATGCGGCGGAGGCCCTGCTGGCCGGGCGGCGGCACCTGGAGTGGTTCTTGTTCGAGCGCCACAGCCCCTCACTGTTCGGTTCCCCCTCCGAGCACCTGCTTGAAGCCTGGCTGGAAGGAGCGCCTTCTGAGCTGGGTGACAAGGGGCAGGTCCTGACCCATTCATTCGTAGGCCTCTTTGAAGTGGTTGAGGAGCTTCCGGGGGTGGGTTGCTGGCTGCGTGACATGGCAGGATTCGGAAGCTACGCCCTGGCGCATGCTCTGGACGACGGCCGACTTCGGACCGGCGACCTGCTGGTGGGACGCCTTTTTCCCATCGAAGACGGACTGCATTGCGCCTCCAGCGCTGCGGCCATTTTTCGCTCCGGCAAGCTGGCGGCGGCCTTGGAACAAGACCTCGAGCACATACGCTCCAAGGCCTCGGGTAAGGTCCTGCGCCTCTCGCAGGATGGGCTCGAAAAGATGTTCTGGGGAGCGGGCCACGAACCCAAAAGCGAAGACGCAGTGGGGGACCTGAGCCGCTTTCTGAGCGAAGCCGCTGGTCTACCCCAGCACCGCATCGACTCCATTGTAGCTCGCTTGGGTGAAGCGCCCTTTGACCCGGACAACCTGACGCCAGGAGCGGGCGACCTCCTCGGGAGTATCCTTGATGACCTTGCCTTTGGAACGGACGTCAATCTCGATGCTGCGCGCAAAAATCTGCTTCTGGCATGGCAACAGCTATCCCTTGAACCCGATCAGGCCGCCCAAAGCCCAGAACCCTCCGCAAACGAGGGCCCGGACCAAGAGAGCCCAGCCGCGGCCGTAGCCCGGTTCGATTCAGGGCGCCTGGCCGGTCAAGACCTGGACAACCTGTTCGACAACCTGGAGAAGGACCTCGGGATCAGCGCCGTGCCCGACGAGGACCCCGAGGAAGATTCCCCGGCCCCGGATTTCCCTGGTGTCGTCGGCGCCATGATCGCTGAGTACCGCTGGGAACATGAATTGCGCGCAGAGGGAGACGCTTGCCCGGGACCGGATCCGCTCTCCTTGCTGGCTGAGTTCGCCGAACCCATCGGGGTATTTGAGGAGCTCGGGCCCGAGGAGCTGCTACGGTTTGTCACCTTCTGGATACACGAGAGGCAGGCCCTGAACAGCTCCCAGGAGGCACGCGAACTTCTGGACTCCTTGAGGCACTTCATCGGCTGGGTTCAGGCGGCCCACGAACACCCGCTTCAGGACCAGTTCGATTCCACACTGGAGCGCCTATTGGAGTCGCTGCCACGCATTGTCGAGTTGAATCGGGCTCTGCCAGCCGGATCCGAGTCCGCCGACGATCCCCGCGGCATGCTGTTTGAGGTCTGCGTGGACTCCCAGGGCCGGTTCGACCATCTCCGGGATCGGGACGGGCAGACCCATCAGGTTCAGTTGGAGGCCAGCCTGGGCGCGCGTCTGCGTGTGGGCGACAGGATCCATGGGTGGCTGGATCTGGAGGGCAACCTCACCATCCGCCGTTGCTATCCGCCCGAGTCCGCCGGGTTGGTTCCTGGCTCCGGGTCCTGACTCAGGCCCTGGTGCAGCAACTCGCGCCCGAGAACTCCCCAATGCCGCATGTCGGATAATGTACGTTATGTTGCACAGCATACGTCCTGTCTGCCCCAGGAAGCCCTCCGCACCTCCAGTCTCCCTCAAACGAGTTCATGCTCCGGTGGCGGTTTCGGGTGTCCGTCGGCTCAAGACACTGGGGTCACCGATGCCCTTGGCGTAGGATCCCTGGCTCCGCAAAGGAATCTCCATGGCCACCAAACACTGCTTCATGAACAAGGATCGGGTCTGCGATCTGACCTGCAAGGCGGCTTTTGCTGTGGACGACCCGATGGATCCCGTGGACTGCTATTTCATTTGGCTTTCCGCCCATCTCGGCGAAGGTCTCTTTGACCTGCGCCGACTGGTGGATATCCAAGCCGGATTCTCCGGGAGTACGCCTCCCGCCGCCGCGGAGGGGGGAACTCCCCCACCAGGCGGCCACGGGCAGCCTCCGCCATCCTCCAACTAGGGGGCCAATCAGGTCTTCCTAGGCCCCAGGGAATGGGGCCCATCCGCCCAGGGGCTCCCAGGAGAGGTGGGTCAGACGCCAGGCCGCGCCTGCCTCGCGCTCAAGGGTGGCCGTGCCGGCATGGGGCACCCGGAGCATGGGACTACGCTCCAGAGGGAGCCCCAGCACCCTGCATATGGCCGCCCGGAGAACCCACTTGTGGGCCACCACAAGGACCTCCCGGCCTTCAAAGGCGGCGCCCACATCCTCCAAGGCGGATGCAACACGCGCCTGGAGTTCCGAGAGAGTCTCCCCACCCGGTACGGGAAAGACGCCCCCCAGGTCCCAAAACCGCTTCCAGGCCCCAGGCATGGCCGCTTCAACCTGATCCCGGCCCCAGCCCGCCCAATCGCCTCTGTTCAGCTCACGCCAGCGGGTATCCACAGCCGCCTCCAACCCCGCCTGCCCGGCCACCAACTCCGCCAGGTAGGCCGAACGGGCCAACCCTGAGGAGAGCACCCCATGGAAGGTCTCCCCCTTCAAGCCGTGGGCCAGCGATCGGGACTGCTCCTCACCCAACTCTGAGAGCGGGACGTCGAGGTCCCCATAGATACGTTCGTTCCAGGGGGCCGCCACCGCCCCGTGGCGCACGAGGTGGATGCGGGTGGTCGGGCCGTGAGAGGACATGCTGGGCGGTGCTTGCGATTGGGCCTCAGGCCGCTGAGGACAAAGAGAACAGTAGCCGATTGTCTCCAATGGACGTGCCGGATAGCTTGCCCTTCCAGAGACCCCGGTTTCCAGGAATTCTCCTCCCACCCCCCAAAGCACGCCATGCCCAGCTGGATCGGACGCTTCCTTTCCTCGTCAGTCGGCAAGAAGACCGTTCTGGCCGTCACCGGTCTCTCGCTGGTGGGCTTCCTGGTCGCTCACCTGCTCGGCAACTTCAGCCTCTACACGGGAGGCATTGAGGGGTTCAACGAATACGCCGCCGCGCTCGAGGATCTGGGTGGCCTGCTCATGGCGGCAGAGGTCGGCCTCTTCGCCCTGTTCGTCATCCACATGGGCTTGGCGCTGCGCATCGTCCGTGAAAACAGACTGGCCCGGCAGGAGGCCTACCGGGTCAACGCCACCATGGGGAGCAGCACGGCGGCCTCCAGATCCATGGCCATCACAGGCCTGATCGTCCTGCTCTTCCTGATCGTACACATCATAGATTTCCGGGTCCCTACCCTGCTCGGAGACATGGACAACCTGGGAGAGGCGGTCGTCCAACGCCTGGCCAGCCCCGTGGGCGCCACCATCTATCTGCTCGGGATCCTGGCCCTTGGGCTGCACCTGCGTCACGCCATCCAGAGCGCACTGCAGACCCTCGGCATCCAGCACCCCAATTGGAGCCCATTCCTGCGCGCGGGGGCCATGGCCCTGGCTGCGGCGCTGGCCCTCGGTTTTGCATCCTTCCCCATCTACTGCCTGCTATCGGAGGGTGCGGCAAGCGCTGCAGTGAACTGATGACCACCCAGCCCAACACCCCACTCCACGACCACGTCCCCGGTGGCCCCCTGGACGAGAAATGGACCCGGCACAAGTTCGATCTGAAGTTGGTCAACCCGGCCAACCGCCGGAAGTTCGAGATCCTGGTGGTGGGAACCGGACTGGCCGGCGCTTCCGCCGCCGCCACCCTGGCGGAGATGGGCTACAGCGTGACCTCCTTCTGCGTCCAGGACAGCGCCCGCCGCGCCCACTCCATCGCAGCCCAGGGTGGCATCAACGCTGCCAAGAACTACAAGAACGACGGGGATAGCGTTCACCGTCTCTTCTACGACACCATCAAGGGTGGCGACTACAGGGCGCGCGAAGGCAACGTGCACCGACTGGCAGAGGTCTCCAGACAGATCATCGACCAGTGCGTGGCCCAGGGTGTGCCCTTCGCGCGTGAATATGGCGGCCTGCTCGACAACCGCTCCTTCGGGGGAGCACAGGTGGCCCGCACGTTCTATGCCCGCGGCCAGACGGGCCAGCAACTCCTGCTCGGGGCCTACGGGGCCCTCATGCGACAGGTGGACACGGGGCGCGTCAAATTGCACGTGCGCAAGGAGATGGTCGACCTCGTGGAGGTGGACGGTGTCGCGCGCGGGATCATCACCCGCGACCTGACCAATGGGAAGTTCGAGCGCTGGGCGGGGCACGCGGTTCTGCTCTGCACCGGCGGCTATGGCAACGCGTTCTATCTCTCAACGAATGCCAAGGCCTCCAATGTCACGGCTGCCTGGCGCGCACACAAGCGCGGCGCCTTCTTCGCCAATCCCTGCTACACACAGATCCACCCGACCTGCATCCCGGTGCATGGGGAGTTCCAGTCCAAGCTGACCCTCATGAGCGAGAGCCTGCGCAATGACGGTCGCGTGTGGGTGCCGCAAGACGCTGGCGACGGTCGCCCTGCTGAGGCTATCCCGGACGGCGAGCGGGACTATTACCTGGAGCGCAAGTATCCCAGCTTCGGCAACCTCGTCCCACGCGACGTGGCCTCCCGCAACGCCAAACAGGTCTGCGACGCTGGACGGGGAGTCGGCACAACCGGTCAAGCGGTCTTCCTGGACTTCCGTGACGCCATCCAGCGTGATGGACGTGACACGATCCAGGCCCGCTACGGGAACCTGTTCGACATGTACTCACGCATCACGGGTGAAGACCCCTACAGCGTACCCATGCGCATCTTCCCTGCCGTGCACTACACAATGGGTGGACTCTGGGTGGACTACAACCTGGAGAGCACCGTCCCGGGCCTGTTCGTCCTCGGCGAGGCCAACTTCTCCGATCACGGGGCCAACCGACTGGGGGCCAGCGCCTTGATGCAGGGTCTCGCGGACGGCTACTTCGTGGTCCCCGCCACCATCGCCTCACACCTGGCGGGCCGGGCCCTGCAGGCCGTGGACACCTCCCATGGAGCCTTCGACCAAGCCGAAGCGGCCTCTGAGCAGCGCTTCCAGGCGCTTCTGGCGGTTCAAGGATCCCGCACCGTGGACTCGTTCCACCGCGAACTGGGCCTCATCTGCTGGAATCAGTGCGGCATGTCCAGAAACCGGGCGGACCTCGAGGCGGCGGTCTCCTCCATCCGCTCCCTGCGCGACGCCTTCTGGCAGGACGTACGCGTTCTTGGTGACGCCCGGTCTCTCAACCAGAACCTGGAGCACGCCGGACGCGTGGCGGACTTCATGGAATTCAGTGAACTGATGGTGAGCGATGCACTGCAGCGCGAGGAGTCCTGCGGGGGCCACTTCCGCGAAGAACATCAGACGGATGAGAACGAGGCCCAGCGAAACGATGAGGACTTCTGCCACGTCACCGCTTGGGAACACTGCGAGGGCGCACCTGCGAAGCGCCACACTGAAGAGCTTGCATTCGAGTCGGTTCACCTCAGCACCCGGAGCTACAAATGAGCGCCTCAGCAAGTAGCGAGCTCACTCTTACCGTGCACGTCTGGTGTCAGCCAGGCCCGGACCAGGTCGGCGACTTCGTGACGACCGAGGTGACTGTCAGCCCCGATACGTCATTTCTCGAGATGCTCGACTGCCTCAATGAGCAGCGCATGGCTGGCGGCCTTGAGCCCATCGCCTTCGACCATGATTGCCGCGAGGGGATCTGTGGCATGTGTTCGCTCGTGATCAATGGCAAGCCGCACGGCCCGGAGCAGGAGACCACCACGTGCCAACTCCACATGCGCACGTTCAATGACGGCGACACGATCTACGTCGAACCCTTCCGGGCCAAGGGCTTCCCTGTCCTCAGGGACCTTGTCATCGACCGGGGGGCCTTCGATCGCATCCAACAGGCCGGGGGCTACGTCTCCGTCAACACGGGCTCAGCCCCTGACGCCCACGCCGTCCCCGTCCCCAAGCCAGCTGCCGAAGAAGCTTTCGACGCTGCCGCATGCATCGGGTGTGGTGCTTGCGTGGCCGCCTGCCCCAACGCCTCGGCCATGCTGTTTGTGGCGGCCAAGGTCTCTCAGCTCTCCTTGTTGCCACAGGGAGCTCCGGAGCGGGATGCGCGCGCCAGGTCCATGGTCGAGGCCATGGACGCCGAGGGCTTCGGGAACTGCACCAATCACTTCGAGTGCGCAGCCGCCTGCCCCAAGGCGATCCAGGTCACTCATATCGCCCGCTTGAACAGAGAGTTCCTGCGCTCGAGCCTCCTACCCAGAGGCTAGGCGGCCCTGCACCTCAGACCTTGCGCTCAAGTGCGCGGGCTGGGCCCAGGACGCCCAGCAGTTGGACCTCCACGCCCGCCCTCTGGGCGGCCTCGAGAAAGCTCTGAAGTCCTGGGTCCTTGAGGCCACGGGGAATGAGGACGCGCTCCAATGAGGGATCACCCAGCCAGGTCCGAGCCTCTTCCACGGACCCCGCCTCGACCACCGCAAGCCCCTCCTCCGCGAGTAGGGCCCTGCGCCTCTCCCCAAGTCCGACAGGGGACTCGACCAGCAGCACCAGCGGGGCCTGGCTGCCAAGCACCGCCGCAAGGCGCACAGACACCCGTGTGCCAGCGCCTGGAGTGGAGGCCACCTCTATGTCCGCCCCCAACCCGCTGAGGCATTCCTGCATGCTGGCGCTCCCGTAGCCGGTCCCGCCACCCCCACTCTGACCGGCCGTCATCCAATCCGCCAAGCTGGCGGCATCCATGCCGCGGCCAGCATCGGTAACCTCGAGCTGAACGACCCCGTCCACAAGACGGGCACTCAACCGCACCTCGCTACCGGATGGTGACGCTTCGATGGCATTCAGCACGAGGTTCTTGATGAGTCGGTCCAGGTGACTGGGATGCCCCCTGACAACGAGGTCCTCGGGGCACCGCACGAGAACGCGCATGCTCCCGCCACAAGCAGAGAGCTCCCGCGCCGCCCGTCCCTGCGCCAAGAGCCGGGGTCGCAATGCAATCCGCTGGCGTTCGAGAGTGCCTTGCCCGACAACAGAACGTGCGCAGAGATCACGGGCATTACCCAGCGAACGCGACAGGTCCGCCAGACTCACACCTCCCCCATCCTGTACTCCAAAGCTGCCAGCACTGGCCGGCAGACCCTCTGCCTGCAAGCGCTCCAACTGCATGCTGGCCAGATTCAGGTGGTTCCGCAGGTCGTGGTTGAGCGCAGCGGTCTGTCGACCCAACCTGCGTTCCCTCTCCTCCACATTCGCCCTGTGCTGCTCCTCCTCGGCCATAAAACTGAGGGAGACCCACTCCGCCAGCTGCAACCACAGGGCTGGCGAGCCCTGGACCGGTTCGCTTGAGAGGCCCACCAGAGTGCCATCGGAATCGTTGAGGGGCTGCGCCATGAACCCGTGTCCCGCAAATCCACGCATCCTCCCGGAGGATGGGTGGAGGTTCGACCGAAGATCCACGCAGCTCCCCGCCGAGAGTCCAGCAAGAACTCGCCACTCGATGGAATGGACAAACGCCCGCAGGCTGCAGCCCCGCCCCCCCACGATCGGTTCGCGTCCCGGCGGGATCCACGCAAGAACGTCCAGGCCCCTTCGATCAGCCAAGGCCTCCAGAAGCTCGAGACCCGCCAGAGGTTCATCATCGGGCCCCTGCAGGGGGCGTCCGTAGGCCCGCGCCAGGCCCGCCAGCCGTACACCCATGGAGGCCAGACCTTCCCCTGGAGACGCTGCAAAGGACTTCACTCCCCGAGTCTGCCTGCCAGGGATGGCCGTTGAAAGGACTCTCTAGGCCTGCGAAGCTCGTTCAGACCCTCTTTTTGGCCCGATCAGGCACAGAAGCGTTCCGATCCGGAAACACGGGCCACTGGGGGCACTAGTGATGCCGCCGGGCCAAGACTGGCGTATATCCCAGTCCTGGGACGGCAAACTTGGACGAACGGGCCCCCTGCGCCTATGATAGCAGCGTATTTCAGCCCCCACGAACGGGAGGATCACCCTCCTTCGCCCAGTTCCACCCCGGATCCAATCCCGGGCCTCATTGGCACGAACCTTGCATAACCAACCACGCCGGTCCATGCGGATCGCGCCTGTGGGTACCCAACAAAAGCCGATTCGGTAGGCATCCGCCTCTGGAAGGCAAACACCAGAACCAACGAACCATGAAGAGACTTCTCCTTCTCGGAACCCTCCTCAGTGCTGCAGCCCTGTGCTTGCAGTCCACCAGTACAGGCCACGGCGGCACCTACCGGGGCCCTGGAGACACCGTCCCCCCCGGTGGCGGCGGCGGCGGCGGCGGCGGCGCCCCCACGACGCCCGGGCCCGCCGGCCCGACGGCCCCCGGTCCTGCGGCCCCCGGCACGCCGGCACCCGCGACACCTGGCGCACCACCCCCGGCCCCCGGCGCCACATCCTCCACACCCACAACCCCAGGAGGCCCCAGCGGTCCCGACCTGACCCTCTGGGATTTCTGGTGGGGATTCAACCGCGAGCCCTACCTGAACCTCAAGTCGAAGATCCACAGCGGTGAAACCGTCACCGGTTCGGATGACTTCTTCCTGGGCCACGGTCAGAAGGATCAAGCCAAGGACAGCCTGCGACCCTCTCAAGAGGTCATTCGCAACACCGTGGTGCCCGCGCTCAAGAACGCTCTGGCGAATGAGCGCGCGAACGACATTCTCGACTCATCGTTGATCGCTCTCGCCAAGATCGGTGACGTGGCGGGGACGGACGAATTCGAAGGCATCATCAAGGAGTTCCTGAAGGACGGCAACCAAGGCGTCGCCGAGACGGCCGCCGTCGCCCTTGGCATCCTGGCCAATGACAAGTCTTTCGAAATCCTGTTCCAGCTGGCTACCGACGACCCGGCCGCGCGCCGCTTCATCGGCAAGACTGAAGTCCCCATTCGCAGCCGCGCCTATGCGTGCTACGGCCTAGGGCTCCTGGCCTACAGAACCAGCAACAACGAGCTGCGCCAGGACATCGCTGAGACCCTGGTGGACCTGCTCGCCTCACCCCACTTCTCACGGCGTGACATCAAGGTTGCGGCCATGACCGCCCTCGGGTTGACCCCCCTGGAGTCCAACCCGGATGCAGCCCTGGAAGGTGAAGAGGAGGCTGGCTCGAACCGCAAGCACGTCCTCAGTCGCGAGCGTCAACTCGACTTCCTGCTGGACTACTACAACCCCGCCAATGAACGCGCCAACGGGACAACCCGCCACTGGTTCGTTCGCTCTCACGCCCCCAATGCCATGGTCCGACTCCTTCCCGGAGCCCCTCCGGAGTACAGGGAGAAGGTCGCCAGCCTGCTGATTGAAAGCGTGGGCCGCCACAGCGATGAGAACCGCGAGATTGTCATGAGCGCCACGCTGGCGCTGGGGCAGATCGGTACTGCCGAGGACGACGGCCGTGATGGTCTCAACAACCGCATCCGCGAAGAGCTCATTCGCATTCTCAAGGAAGGCGACCCCCAAAGTCGCCGCTTCGCCATGATTTCGCTGGGCCAATCCGGTGGAACTCCCGGCGAAGGTGAGAACGCACTTGCAGGTGGCGAAGTCGCCCGCAAGGAGCTCCTGCGGCAACTCTCCAAGGGCAAGACGATGCTCAAGCCTTGGGCGGGCCTGGCTCTTGGCGTCATGGGACGGCAACTGTTGGACAACAACGAGACCATGAGTGAGTCTGCCAGCAAAGCTCTTCGAGCCGCTGCGGCCGACTGCAAGCGTCCCGCGGAGATCGGTGCCTACCTGATCGGAATCGGCATCCGCCGAGACATCGAGGGCATGGACATCTGCATGGAGAAGATGGATTACTTCACGACGGATGAATCTCGCGGCTACTGCGCCGTGGCCCTTGGTCTCATTGAGGACCGCAGTGCCATCGCGCCCATCCAGGAGATCATCCGGGAGTCGAAGTACAAGCCCGACCTGCTCAAGCAAGCGGCCATCGCACTCGGCCTCTTGGGCGACAAGGAGCTTGTCCCTGACCTGATCGCAATGCTTGAGACCGCCACCGGTCTGGCCACACAAGCGGCCATTTCGACGGCCCTCGGCGCCATTGGCGACAGTCGCTCCATTGACCCCTTGGTCGAGTTGCTCGGCAATCAAAGCGTGACCGACTCTGCCCGTGGCTTTGCCGCCGCGGCACTCGGAATCGTCTGTGACAAAGAAGAGCTTCCTTGGAACACCAAGATCTCTGCCAACATCAACTACCGCGCCAACACCGTCACGCTTACGGGCGGCGGCACGGGGATCCTGGACCTGCTCTAGGATTCGTCACGACTCGACCGGCCCCGCGGCTTGCGCCCGGGTGCTAAACGCGGGCCCGTCCACCTTGCTGGGCGGGCCCGCTGCATTGCGTAGCCCAAGTGGCCAGGGCGCCCAGTAACACCAACCCCAGGAGTGCACCCCAGCGAGCGCGCCCCCTGGCCCCAGCCTGCTGTTCGCGCAGCTCTCCCAGGTGCAGCGCCTCTTCCAACATGACCGCCGATGTGTCCAGCCACCACTGGCTGGTGCTGGCCTCAACCCCTGGCTGCGAAGCCAACAACTCGACCTCCCTAGCGAGGCGCCGAGCCAGGTCAAGGGCGGCCGAAGCCGCAGCCAGATCTGTCGCCAAACGTGCACTGCGCCACAGAAGCAGACGATCGTCGGGGGCGACCTCCAGTCCGGTCAAGCCGGCACCCAGTGCACCCGCGAGGTCCCCCGCGTGGTAGAGCACCTCGAGCATCTCCCTGGAGCGCTCGGTGGGATCGTCGAGGGCTTGAGCCTGCTTGAGGGCCAGCGCGTAGAGGCCCTGGTCGCGAAGGGCAGCGACATCCTGGCTGTCGCCACGGCCACCAGCGGGACCCAGTAGAGCCAGGGCCACGGACGTCACAAGTGGCAGGACCATCATGCGCCCACGACCCAACGTTGACGCCCCGCGCGTAAGGAGGCCCTCTGCAGTCGATCCATGGCGTTGCGATCGTCGGTCAACACCTGCGCCCCCGGGGCTCGCACGTCACCGGGAGGAGGCTCAACCAACTTCCATGCCGAAGGTATCTCAAGTGCCGGAAGAAGGGCTCTGCCGACCGCGCCACCGATGTCCCAACCGAGCGCCCCGGGGCGTGGAACCGGAAGCCCAACCCGCGCAACCAGAACACAGTTCCTGGAGAAGGGGACCCGCAAGGCCAGAACCTCTGCGCCGGAAGCCTGCGCCAGTGTTCGACCCAGAGCATCAACAACGGGGTCGTCGAATCCGAACCCGGCCGCATTCACCATCAAGAAGCCGCCGGTGCCCAGAACACCAAGCGCCTCGCCGAAGAACTCCACGCTACACAGATGGGGTGGGATCTCCATGTTGTTGGCATAGCAGTCCACGATCACCAGGTCCTGCGGCGACTCCACTCCCAGCAGAGCAGCACGCGCATCCAGCCCCGCAAGGACCCTGCGCCCGGGACCATCTGTTTGGAGTTCAAAATAAAGCTCTCCCAACTCGACAACCACTGGATCGATCTCAACGCCGATGGAGCAGAGTTCGACACCATTGGGCAGCGCGCCCTCCAGAACGCGCACGGCCGTTCCAGCTCCCATGCCCAGGATGAGTACGTCCCAGCGCTCCTGGGGCTCAGCCCACCAGGCGGGAAGTGCGAAGTAGTCGTAGTACTGACCTCCACCCAGGAGCCCGGTCTGGGCGCTCCAGACAGATTGGAAAGAGTCGAGGGCCTCGTTGGCGACCAACCTACGCTGGCCTCCATCGACGTCCTGTAAGACAGCGAGGCGCTGGTACTCGGACTGCCGCTGGTCCAGTACCTCCCAGCCTGAACCGGGGGCCAAGCTGCCCGATTCCGGCATGAGGGTGCTGGCAGCACCCAGAGCAACAAGGACAAGCATCACCGTGCTTGCCCGTGGCGTGCGCGTGCGAAGGAGAAGCACGACACCAGCCAGGCCCAGGCACGCTGCAGCAACATGAAACGTCCCCTTCAATCCACAACTGGGCAGGAGCCAATGGGTGGTTCCAAAGGTGCCCACAAGGCTCCCCAGTGTGGACATGCCAAGCACGCGCCCGCCAGCCGTCCCCGCGTGGCCCCCGCTCCCCACCTGCAGAGCCTCGACAGCCAATGGACAGCCACACCCCAGGAGGGCGGCCACGGGAGCAAAGAGCACCAGAGAGCTGGCGAGGCTGCCCCACAGCATGAGCCCTGCCGCCTCATCCAGGGCCAACCCGGCCGGCATGAAGGTCCCAGCGACCCACCCGGCCACCAGGGGCAGGACAGCCGTCAGCAGACACCCGGCCACCAGGGCAAACCCCAAGCGACGGTCGGGAGACCCGGACATGCTCAACCGTGCCCCGCACACGTAGCCCACGGCCAAGGCCAGCAGAATGACGCCGATAACGTTCGTCCACACCCCGGTCGAGGCACCAAACCATGGGGCCAGAAGGCGCACCGCGGCCAGCTCCACGACCATGGTCCCGGCTCCGGCGCAGAAGACGGCACCCAGGACGACACCTGTGCCAGCCGACACCCTCCCGGCTTGGCCGGGCACAGAGCCGCCTTGAGACAACTCCGTCCCTGGGACAGCAGCGCCGTCGACCTCGTGGTCGCCCACGATAGCCCTACTTGCCCTCGTCCTCGGAATCGTCGGCCAGATGCGTAAGGTGGTAGGACTTCGCGTTGACAAATACGCGGCCCGGGTCGCAGGCACCACTGAAGAGGCTTGCCAAGAGAACGGCACGGCTACGCGGGATCAGATCCTCATGTCTCTGCCCATTGGCAACAACGACTATGGGCTTGCTCATATCCAGGAGCAGGTCATTGAAGTGCAGGGTGAACTCCGTCATTCCGGAACCCTCGACGGTGACGGTATTCGTCTGCCGGTCCACCTGTGCATGGATGCGACTGCTTCCGCCCTCGGAGGGCGGAACTTCCAACCAGTAGGCGCGCTTGGGGAACGGGGAACCGGGAATCAGGGTCACCTGGGAGGGATAGGAATCCCTCTTGACGGTCCCTATCCAGTTCCAGATGTCGGCCGTCCCGCCCCCCGCCTGGACCGTGCAGTTGCTATACCCCAGGCGCAGGATCTCTTCCTCGAATTTTGTGACCTGCGAACCGCCTCCAGCAAAGTAGGTGGCCAGGTTTCGAAAGTTGCTGGGGGAGACTTCACCGGCATCTCCACCGCGTCCGATTACGCCAGCGAAGCGATCGGGGAATTTCTCGGCAATGCCCAGAGCGGTCGTAACGCCCAAACCATGGCCGGCCAGATAGATACGGTTGAAGTCCACGCCATACTCCTCATAGATGGCACGCATCAAGACGATGACTCGACCGATTCCATCGCGCCCGGCCCAGGCCGATGCATCCTCGGGCATGACCGGAGAGGCGAGGATGGCTCCATCCTGCACGCCCCCCTCTGTCCACTGATCGCGGAGGTGGTCCGCAGGACGAATCCCCTCATCAGGGATGGTGATGATCAGGGGGTAGGGGCCAGACGATGCGGAGTACTTCGACGGAGCCCAGACCGCGTAGAGGAGGGGATTATCCTTGGAGAACACCGAACCCACGAACTTGCGGTCCGCCACCTTGCCCTTCTTCGGTCTATTGCGCCCGTAGTCGTACGAGAGCCAGACCGCGCGACCCAGGTCACCGGGAGAAGCGAGTATGTCGCCTTGCGCTGCGGTCTTGGCCAACTTGCGCTCCAACTTCTCCATGTTACTGGCTACATCGCCCGTGGCATCACTCACGCCCTTCTCCTCAACGCGAGCCTCGATGTAGTCGGCGAGAGACTGAGCCAACCTCTTGAGGTCGCTGTCCTTCAGGAATTGGTCCTGGGGTGACACCCCCGAGTAGGACGCCAACGCCAGGGCGCTGAACAGGGCGACGGAACCGAGGAGGGTAGGGATGCGATGAATGGTCATGCTCGGCCTAGTCACGATGGATGGAAGGGTTGCGGATGTATGGCTGGATCTGAGGAGCAGGCCCACCAGGTGAAACTGAAGACTCGGGTCCAGGGGGAAGGAGCGCAAGCCCCCACCCTCTCAGAGCCCAGGGGGGAGGGTCCCCGAGGGCAGGTGCTGGGCCGCGACTGCGGTCAACGAGGACGCGGAAGAGCCCCCTGGATCGTTGGCGAGCCCCCATGGCCAGGGCCAGCCGCGCACGCATCTGAAGCCCGTCATTGCCCCTCAGAAGTAGCGCACGCCCAAGCCAGTCGAGTTCCGTGGGCAGCTCGCCCGCACCCGCGGCCACGATGGCCCGGCGTTCCCGGAGCTCTAACCTGTCGGCGTCGGCATTCAGCACCATGCCGCCCTCCAGAACCTCGGCTGCACGTCCCAGATCGCCTGTGCGCCGCGCCGCACCCTCCAGGCAGAGCACACTCCAGGTCGCCGGCGCGGAGCCATACATGGCCTCGGCCAGATCGCGAGCCGACTGTCCGGCATAGAGACCAAGCTCCTCGAGAAAGCTCTCGTAGGACAGCTTCAGTAGCTGGGCCCAGCGCCCCGGCTCCAGGCCATCGGCACCACTCTTCAAAGCCTTGCACATCGCCTTGGCACGGGCGGGACCAGGCTGCATTCCCCTCAGGAGCGGCCAGGAATCTTCAACCACGGAGTGTGGAACAACCTGCCCGGAGAGGGGACGGCCCGCACCAACGCATACACCGATCGCAAGGGCAACTGCCGACCAGGGCCGACCGGCCTGCCTCGCTCTCAGGCCCAACGGACCTGACCCTCCCCCGCTTCGAGACGCCCGATCGTCACGGCTGGTTCACCCACAGTGTCCAGGTGGGCACACACCTCATCCACCTTGTCGGCGTCAACGATCAGCACCATACCGACCCCCATGTTCAACGCACGGTGAGCCTCATCCTCATCGATACCGGCGCCCTCGACGATCATCTCAAAGAGGGGCGGAACAGCCCAACTCCCCCGCTCAATAACAGCATCCACCCCGGACAGAACACGGGGGAGGTTATCGAGCAATCCACCTCCGGTAATATGCGCCATACTCGCCAACAGGTCCCTCTCCAATAGTGGCCAAAGGGGCTTGAGATAACTCTTGTGCGGGGCGAGCAGAGCCTCCCCGACGCTCACTCCACCCAGGGCCTCGGGACGGTCGTGGACGTCGTGACCCAACCGCTCGAAGAGCACCTTGCGGGCCAGCGAGTAGCCGTTGGTGTGCAAACCGCTCGACCCCAACCCCAACAAGACCTGACCAGCCCTGACGTGGCTCCCGTCCAGGACCTTCTCGCGGGCCACGCTACCCACGATGAAGCCCACCAGGTCGAAATCCCCATCCGCGTAGAGACCAGGCATCTCCGCCGTTTCACCGCCGAGCAGGGCCAGGCCGCCGTCGGAGCAGGCAGCAGCGCACCCGGCAATCAAGGCACTCACCACTTCAGGTTCCAAGCGGCCGGTACCCACATAGTCCATGAAGAACAGGGGCCGAGCTCCCTGAACCAGGATGTCGTTGATGCAATGCTGGACGAGATCGCGCCCCACACTGTTGAACACCCCCATGCGCTTGGCCACTTCCAATTTGGTGCCAACGCCATCCGCGCTGGCCACCAGAATCTGGCCGCCCACGCCGGCCTGCTCCATATCAAAGAGCCCACCGAATAGGCCGACGTCGGAGACGACGCCTGGGCCAAAGGTGTCCCGGATGGCCTGCCGGGATAGGGAGAGAGCTTCGTCCTGTGCGTCGATATTGACGCCAGCGTCCTTGTAGGTGAGGGGGGTCTTGGAAGTCACGGGAATAGGCAGCGGAATGGAGGAACGATGTGGGCCCCCAGCATAACGCCCGGTCAGCCCCGATGCTTCACCCGCATGGCTTCCCTGGCCACCTCCCCCGTGAGCGACGCTGCCCAGCCGGCTCACTCCTGCCCCAAGACGCGCTGGATCAGCTCCCTGTTGCCGAACCCCATATCCAGGGGTAGATCGGAGAGGGGAAACCAGGCCACCTCGCTCACATCGCTGGCCGCCTGCGGCTCCCCCTCCCCCGCCCGGCATAGGTAGATGATCACGTTCGCGGGCTTGCGTGGATCGTCCCCCACCCAGACCACGTCCACCAGGCTTTGCACCTCCACCTCGAGTCCCGTCTCTTCCCGCACCTCTCGTCGGACCGCAGCCGGCGGCTCCTCGTCGATTTCCTGATAGCCTGCGGGGAAAGCCCAGCACCCCTTGTGCGGCTCGATACGGCGCCGCACCAGCAGGACCCGGCCTCCGGAGGCATCCAGTACCAACCCGGCAGCCGCACTCGCTGGGTTGAAGAAATACACGAACCCGCAGGCCTGACATCGTGGACGCTGCCGCCCCTCCCACTGTGTGCCTTCCAGGCGGAAGCCACAAAGTGGGCAGTGGGTCGCGTGTTGATGGGGCATGGCGTGACGAGTGGAGGGCGGAGAGCACCTCAGCTTACGAGGTCCGACCTGGAGAGGCGAGCGGGGGCCCACCCCAGCGATGGTGCACCGAGGCCACAGGGCCTAGAATGCAGCGGCCCTTAGGGTACGCTCCATGACTTCCATCCTTCTGCTCGGCAGCACCGGTTCCATCGGGACGCAGACCCTTGACCTGGTACGAGAAGGCGGGTCAGGGCTGACCGTCAGCGGCCTGGCCGCTCGGGCTTCCTGGGAGGACCTCCTCGATCAGGCGCGGGAGTTCAGCGTCACCCACCTGGCCCTCACCGACCCGGAGGCGGCGGCCCTGGCCCGCCCCCGGTTACCCGCTGGGACACACCTCCATGAGGGGCCGGAGGCCATGCAGGAGTTGATCCTCGCATGCGACTTTGACACCGCTGTTCACGGTGTTGTCGGCTGCGCCGGCCTGCCTGCTTCCCTGGAGGTCTTGCGGCGCGGCAAGCGCCTGGCCCTGGCCAACAAGGAGTCGCTGGTGGTAGCCGGGGAGCACCTGATGGCCGTTGCCCGGGATTTTGGGGCTGAGATCATCCCCGTCGATTCAGAGCACTCCGCAGTCCTGCAGTGCCTTCGTGGCGAGGACCGGGCCCGCCTGAAGCGGGTCCTCCTCACGTGCAGTGGTGGCCCGCTACGCCTCACACCCAGCGAGTCCCTCAGGCACGTCAAGCCAGAGGAAGCCCTGCAACACCCCAACTGGTCCATGGGACCGCGCATCACGATCGGTTCGGCAAGCCTGATGAACAAGGCCCTTGAGGTGATTGAACTGCACCACCTCTTCGGCCTGAGCCCTGAGCAGATCGAGGTAGTCATCCACCCCCAGTCCATCGTCCATTCCATGGTGGAGTTCGTCGATGGAGCCGTCGTGGCGCACATGGGGCTCCCCGACATGCGAGGCCCCATCCACCACGCCCTGCACTCACCCGACCGTCCCCCCTCACCGGTCCGCGGTTTCGACCTGCAGGCTTTTGCCAAGTTGGAATTCGAGGCGCCGGACCCGGTGCGCTTCCCCGCTCTAAAGCTCGGGCATGAATGTATTCGGGCCGGCGGGGATTCCGCATGCGTCCTCAATGCCGCCGACGAAGTGGCCGTACAAGCTTTCCTCGATGGGAAGATCTCGTTCACGGACATGAACCAGGTGCACCGCACTGCGTTGGATCAACGCCAAGGAGACGCCTCCAGCATCGAGGCACTCATGGCCGCCGATCTCCGAGCACGCGCCCATGCCCAGAAGGCCGTCCAGGACTTGGCCACTTCCGGCCCAGCATCTTCCGGGCCTGCCGCCCCCGAACCCGCAAACCACCCCTAGCCAGAATGGATTTAGTCGAGCTAGCACGCATTCTCCAGGTCGTCTTTGGAATCGGCTTGGTGATCTTCGTCCACGAAGCGGGTCACTTCATCGCCGCACGCCTATGTGGCGTACGGGCCGAAGTTTTCAGTTTGGGTTTTGGCCCGCGCATGTTCGGCTTCCACCGCGGAGGCACTCTCTATCAAGTGGCCTGGCTGCCCCTTGGCGGCTACGTAAAAATGGCCGGTGAGTTCCCTGATCCTTCCCGAACGCCTGCCTCCGACGAACTGCAAGCCAAGTCCGTAGGGCAGCGTTTCTTCATCTACTCGGGCGGCGTCATCATGAACGTGATCTTCGCCCTGGTGGCCTTCCCCCTGGTGCTGGCTTCGGGCGTACCGGTCCTGCGCCCCGTCGTAGCCGCCCCCACGCCTGGCATGCCGGCATGGCATGCGGGTATCCCCGCGGGGACCGAGGTCCTCGCTGTGGGCGGGGATGAGGTCTACGACTTCTTCCACATCCCCAACGAGGTGGCCCTGTCCGACGCGGGCCCCATCCAACTCACCCTCCGCTACCCCGGTTCCGATTCCCTGCACACGCTCTCGATCACCCCGGTCTATTCGGACAGTGGTGGATTCAAGCAGATTGGCGTGCGCCCGGGTGTCGATCCGAGCCACCGGATTCAAGTAGCCCCCGACGGCCCGGCCACCAAAGCTGGCCTCATGGACGGGGACACCCTGGTCTCCATCTCCGGAGCCCCGGCCGGCCTGACACCTGTGCGCCAGATGGAGTGGGCCCTTGAGCGCGGCGAGGCGATCGTCGTTCGGATCCTCCGCCAGGGTCAACCGTTGGAGCTACCGATCGTCCCCGACTCAACCCCCGCTGATCAGAAGCTGTTCGGTATCGAGCCCATGCAGAACCTGATCAAGGATCTGCGCCCCGGCCCCTGGATCGATCGCATGGGCCTGAAAAAGGGGGCCCGGCTCCTGGAGGTCAATGGACAGCCCATCCGCCGGCCCACCGATCTGGGCAAGGCCCTGCGGGGCACGGGAGAAGCTGGCCCTCTGACCGTCGTCATTCAGCCCTCCGATCCTGCGCTTGATCCCCAGCGCACCGAGTACGCAACCCGGCCGGTCGCCTCAGAGATCGCCTCCATAGAAGACGACGTCTACCTCGACTACGACCCCGAAAGCACCTTGGCCCACGCTTCGGGTGGCCGCGCAGCTCAAGCAGCGGGGCTGAAGAGCGGTGATCGCATCCGGGCCGTGAACGGACAGAGCGTGCAGACCTGGAGGGACGTGCTGACGATCACCCGCGAACGGGCGACCAACAGCGAAGCCACAGCATTCACCATCGATCGCCAGGACGGCAGTGCGCCCCCTACTTCACTGATCCTCACAATCGCACCCGCCCCCCTAGTGCGCCACGCTTACGGTTTCGGGCTTGAGCGAGCCAATGGAATCTATCGCACCGAGAGCATTTCGGAATCGATCCGGGCCGGAGCACAGGCCTCATGGCGCTTCCTCACCGACGCCTGGATGACCCTGCAGAAGATGTTCCTGCGCGAGGTCTCCACGGAGAATCTTGGCGGGATCATCGCCATCAGCACGGTCTCCTACGACTGGGCCTCCCAGGGTTGGGCCAAGCTGTTCTTCTTCCTCTGCATGCTGAGCATCAACCTCGCCTTCCTCAATGTGCTTCCGATTCCCGTTCTCGACGGCGGCCATCTGGCATTCTGTGTCGTGGAGGTCATCAAGGGATCTCCTGTCTCCGAACGCACCCTCGGCTACAGTCAGGTGATCGGCTTGGTCCTTATCCTGACCCTGACGATCTACGTCACCTACCAGGACGTCCTGCGACTCCTTCCCTCGGGACCCTAGGGCCGGGTTCGCCCCATGCTCGCGATCGCCCGCCTACTACGTCTGTCCCTGGCTCCGACTGTCGCCGCGGACGTGGTTGTCGGGATACTTCTCGGACATGCGGGTCGATGGCCCGACGGTAAGGCCCCCTGGCTGCTCGTTGGTGCAAGCCTGTTGATCTACCACGGAGCCATGGCACTCAATGACTGGGCCGATCGTGAAGAGGACGCACGAACGCGGCCGGGTCGACCCATCCCCTCGGGCGCGGTTTCCCCTGGAACGGCCCGGGGTGTCGGCTGGATCCTGCCCGCCCTAGGCGTGGCCTTGGCCGGGTCGATCTCCTGGCAGCTGGCCGTGGGCTACTCCCTGCTCACCGCATGCGCCCTGACCTACGACCTTCGTGGCCGCGGGCCGTTGCGCGGCCCTCTCCTGCTGGGCCTGTGTCGGGGTGGAAACCTCGCCCTGGGAATGGCCCTGGTTTGGGTAGAAGACGATCCGGGCGCTTCCATCGCCCCTCTCCTCGGCGTTCTTGCGCCCATCCTGTACGCGGCGTTCATCGTCTGTGTCTCATTCCTCGGGCGCCTTGAGGATGGCCAGGGAGGGTCACTGCAGCACCGGCCCGCCCGATACGTCAGGGGTGCCGCAGCGGCCCTCTGCGCAACGCCGGCCCTGGGCCTGCTCATGACCTCGCCCCCCACCAAGTGGGCGTGGACCGCCTGCACCGGGCTCTCCGTGGCCTCTGGACTGTGGCTGCTGAATGCGATTCCCAAGGGTGATTGGACCCCTGCACTTGTACGTCAGGCGATGGGGCGCGCCTTACGTAGCACCCTGCCTTTCACCGCATCCCTTGCGCTGTTGCACTCAGGAGACTCGATCGTCGCCCGGTGGGTGGTGTTGGGAGTGTTGGCCGCAGTCCCGCTCAGCCATGCCCTACGACGGGTCTTGCCGCCCAGCTGACCCACCCGGGTCCTCGGCCCTTTTGTCCAGCCACAGGGGCACCTCGCCTGATGCGGTCAGAGTGCCATCCAACTGCTCCACTTCAGCTTGGGCAATCAGCTCCGACCACCGCGGCCCGCGTGGGATGCGGGCGGCTTCCAGTTCCTCCGCACCCACCAGAGGTGCGGGACGCAGCTGCTCGGAGGTCAGCCCCTCGCGCCAGACTCCAAGTGCGTTCAGCGCATCCAGGTCCCCGGCGTCACCACAGCTCTCACAACGCGCACGCGCCAGTGCCCAGGCCGACCTCCAGGGATCCTCGCGGGTGGCCAGGATGCGTGTCGAGGTGGCCGTCCCGTCCGCACTCAGCCCAGCCCAGCGGCTGGCCAGTTCAGCGCTGCGCATCACGGCCTTGCGGTCAGCTGTAGAGAAGCGCAGCGCTTCTGCGCGGGCACCCAAGAGGTCCGGATCCTCGCCCTCCGCCAAGAGCAAAACAACCCAACCCGCAGGACCAGCGGCAGCTGGCCCCAGCCTGGCAAGAACATCCTGCGCCTGCGCCACCCGGCCCTCAGCCTCGGCGAGCCAGGGCAGGCATGCACCCAACAGTTGGGCTTCCGCGAGGAGCTCCAGTGCTCGAGCCGGAGCCCCACTCAACAGGCACCCTTCCAGCTCAGCCCGCAGGCGCTCAGGACTCACACCCAAGAGCGACTGCGCACATTGACCGGCCGCCTCGAGCAACCCCGGCGCAGGCTGCAGATCCAGCTGAGCTCCAAATCGGGCCAGACGCAAGAGCCTCAGTCCATCCTCTGCAAAACGACCCTGTGGGTCCCCCACAGTTGCGAGACGCCCAGCCGAAAGGTCCGCCAGCCCCCCACACGGATCGCAGACCTCGTCACTCAGAGGGTCCAGGTACATGGCGTTGCAGGTGAAGTCACGGCGTCGGGCATCCACCTGAGGGCTCTCCGCGAACTGAATGAGGTCCGGGTGACGCACGTCGGAGTAGCCCGACTCCGTCCGGAATGTGGCCAACTCCAGATCCACTCCTGCGACCTGCACCAGAACGATCCCGAAGGCCTTTCCGATGGGATAGGTGTGCTCGAACAGCTCGAGTACACGATCCGGGTGTGCCGCAGAGACCATGTCCACGTCCTTGGGGGAGCGCGCCAGGGCCAGATCCCGCACAGCCCCACCCACGATCCAACCCCGGTAGCCCGCTGCCTCCAGGGTCCGGGCCACGGTGCGGGCCGCCTCAGCCATCGGCTCGGCCAGGGCCTCCATGCTCGGGTCTTGCAACATCCTTGAACCGTAGCACAGGACTGCGGCAGAATCCCACAGGGGTGGCAGTGCCACACCCAACTCCCCATGAATCGCGCCCCACGCCCCTCAAACCGCTCAGGCTATCTGCGCTGGAGCACGGGCATCATCGCAGCCATCATCCTGTTGGTCTGCATGGTCTCCCTCCCACGACTGCAGAGCTATGTGCAGGCCAACAACGAGGAGGACGCTGCTCGGTCCCTACGGGTCTTGGGCCGTGCCGGAAGCCCTGGTGATGCTCCCGACCTGGCCACCTGGATCGCTGGGAACCGTAGCCTGCGTCACCGCTTCCTCGATGCCCGGATCCTGGAGGAGTCCGGCCTGCTCATGCAGCATGGCTACCTGTTCAGCATGTATCGATCCGAAGGCAACGCCACCCGCTTTGTAGCCTGGCCGCGCTCCACCCCACGCACCGGGCAGGCGGCGTTCGCACTGGGTGAATCCGGCGTCGTGCAACGCCACGCCAACACCGGAGGTCGCTGGAGCGGGCCCGGTGCCGGACCGGAGGATTCGGAGATCCCCCCTGCAGAGCCGGGCTGGCAGCCCTGGGTGATTCGCTAGAACCGAGCCACCAGGCAGCTAGCGGTCGTCAACAAACGCCTGGAGTTCCTTTGCGAATGCTTCCTCGCCGCGCTCTTTGGCGAGAAACTCGATGGCGCGGGTGAAGTCGCGCGTCGGACCGGAGGACAACCAGCGGCCACCGGTAAGAGCAAGGGACCAGCGCCCCGCGTCCCTGGAGTCGCCCGCCTGTAGACGCCCAACCTGATCGAGTATCGAGGTCACATCGGGCGGCCCCAGGTGGACAGCAGTAAGAAGGCCATCCGAATCCACAAGCAGGGCCAGGGGCAACGCCACGTCGTCATAGGTCCCGAGGACGGCCTGCATGATCAGTTCAATCAGCGCGAAGGTACGGCGGTCAGCCCGACCTCCGGTGCCGCCCGGGTAGAGAGCTGCCATCCGTTCAGCCACTCGCGCTGCCTCCCGAGGACCATCCATGGCCAGGGCATGCAGGCGCAGCCCAACCTCAACGAAGGAATCCCTCGCCGCGTGCAACTCCGCCAGACCGCGCTGGGAGGCCTCGCTCCACGTAGCCCATAGATAGACGAGCAGCGGGCCACCCCCATACTCCCCCACGGTCACCCCCTCTGCGTCGAACCGCGGTAAGGGCAACGCGGCGCAAGGCACGCGCTCGAGGGCGATGAGGCTTGCGCGGGGAATCGTGGGTGCGGAGGGCAGGGCCTCCCCCGCGCCGCCCCAACCGGAGCTTGCCAAGCCCACGGCGCGGTGCCCGGTGCGGCGGTCCCAGCTGTACAGGCTCCCAGACCGCAGATCGTTGACCTCCTGCACCTGACCATCGGGCCAGGTGACGCGTACCCGATCGACCGCCCCCCCTCGGGGCAGGTCTCCGAGGCCAAAGTGGAGCCGCTTACTCTGGCCCGCCAGATAGCCCTCACCCGCATACACCCGGCGAACGAGGGTCCGCGACCCCAGGTGCACCTCCACCAGAGCACCCACAGCCTCCGTATTGGGGCCAGCGTCGGAGAGTTCAATGGCGAGGTAGTTACCTGCATCCGGTGCCTGATTGCGCATGAAACGCAGCACGGGAGCCGTACGGTTCTTCAAGATCAGGTCCTCGCGGCCATCCCCATCCCAGTCCACACGCAGGGCCACGCGGCCATCCTCCCTCAAGCCCAGGCCGGAGATCCTCGAGAGGTCCGCAAAGCGCCCGCCCGGGGACCCCAGGTACGCGTAGTGACGTTCGTTCCCGTTCCAGCAGTAGCCGCGCACCTGGGTCAGGCGCGTGATGCCGGCCCAAGCGTTCTGGTAGGCCGGGGTAGCCACTCCATCCAGCGGTGAGACGCCCACGACGCAGCGCCAGAAGAAGCTCGCCAGATCCCGTGGGTCCGGCCCACTGAGGAAACCGTTGGGTACGGCGAACTCGTCCCACCCATCGTTGTCCATGTCCACGTGGATCGCCCCCCAGGCCCAGCCGCCGGGGGAGGCCATACTGCTCGCACTGCCGTCGCGGTACCCCCCGGCACCTTCTTGGATCAGGACGGAGTTCCCGCGGGTGTGGCCGCGGTAGTGGTCGCGAACACTCTCGGGCGCAGATGCCTGGAAGCGATCGTGTGCGGTGACGCGCATGCCTGCTGCGGTGTGCATGTTGGAGATGTACAGGTCCAGGAGGCCATCCCCATTGACGTCGCTCGGACTGACCCCCATACCCGCCGCCATATCCCCCAGGCCCAGCGCCCCAGCGGCCTCCACAAACCGACCGCCATCATTGCGGTACAGGTTGTTGCTACCGAAATCGTTGACCACATAGAGGTCAAGGTCTCCGTCCTGATCCACGTCCTCCCAGAGCGAAACGAGGCTAAAGCGGTCGTTCCCCACATTCAGGCCAACGCGCTCCGTCGCCTCTTCAAATGTCCGCTGGCCCTGGTTGCACCAGTAGGAATTTGGGGCTCCGTTGTGCGCATCGTGATAGGGCGTCGGCACGCCACCACCGTAATTGCTGGCGAAGTAGCGGGTGTCATAGAGGTCGAGGTCGCCATCCCCGTCCGCATCGGCCGCGGCAAGGCTGTAGACCTTATCCTTGGATGCCCGGGAGAGACGCGCGCGATCAGGGAAGTGGCCGAAGCCATCGTTCCAACACACGACAACATCCGTCCCCACTCCTAGCGCAAGATCCCGAGCCCCATCTCCGTCCAGGTCCACGATCAGAACGCCACTGGTGTCATCAAGGAAATCCACCTGTGAGGTGGACGCCACATCCTGGGTGGATCCATCCGGTTGGTGACGCAGCAGCACGTTGGGTGTTCCCCCGTGGCGAGCGATATAGAGGTCCTCCAGTCCATCGCCATCCACATCCCCCACCGCAGCGCCGTGCATTCCCAAGTGCACGTCCGTAAAGGGAACCAGGTTGTCTGTCCGCTCCGAGCTCTCGTGAGCACCCGCCCATAACCAACTACCCACCCCAGCCGCCGAACCCAGGACGTTGGGCGTGGAATCCACGAAGAGTGGCTGCGCACTCTCCACCTCCTGAAAGTGCTCGGTCACCAGGCTGGCCAGGACCACCCGCTCCGTGCCAAGTCGCCAGTCGGCCACCAGCCGCAGGTTCGTCTGCAGAGCCCGCTCGGGCTTGAGACTGTGAATGCGAACAAACACCCGGGTACGAGCGAGGGTCTCGGACACAAGCTCGGCTCCATCCACCCAGACCTCGACTCCGCCGGAACTCCATCCCCGGTGAGGAGCCAACAGTGGGGCCAGGCGCTGGCGGGCCCCGGAAATCCCGAGCAGGCCCTCCTCAGAGGCCTCGGGCGTCCCCTCTACCAACCGGAGCTCCGGCCCCGGGCGCACCACACGCGGACTGTGAGGCCGCAGGGGGGAGGGAAAGCTGGTCCGAGGGCCGATGACCGCCCACAAGGTCTCCTCCTCCCCGCCCACCCACTCATGCAGCCCCTTCTCCAAGACCCCTTGGGCCAACAACGCCAGACTCTCCTCCCGCCAGAGGTTGGGCGGACGGGAGGGGTCCACCTGGGCCCGCAAGGGCGGCCACCAGGGGCCGAACGCCGGCAGGCGGCTGGAGAAGAGTCGACCCGGAGCCTGTGAGGCCTCTGCGGGCACGCTCACAGGCAGCCCGGGATCCTCCCCGGACGACTCACTGCCCCTCCCGCCCTCGTCCGGGGAGCTCCCCCCACCGCAGGAGGCAATCCAACACAGTCCGCAAACAAGCCAGAAGGGTCGAGGGAGAGGTGAAGGAGCAGTCATGGGCAAACCACCGGTCGCCACAACCCTACGTCTCGACCCACTCCAGGGTGAAGATCAATCTCCCAATCCCCCAGCCACCCAAACGCAGCCTGGCTTCAGCGATCCAACTCGAAATGCTGGCCGTACCAGATCCAGAGCAAGCACTGCAAGGCGGGCCTCACCTCAACGTGGGTAAGCTCCAGGTAGACCCGCTTGATGACTGACGCCACACGCGATGCGGGTCCAAGCCGGGTGCAGCGGTCCGCAATGTACAGCCGCTCGAATGGATGCCGGTGATCCTGCTCAAGCACGTCGAGCAGGAGGTCGCGTGCGGCGTCCGAGTGGTCCTGCCAGACAAACTCGATCAGGGAGAGACGCCTGAAGGGGTCCTCTTCCACAAGCAGTTGATCCCGTAGCATGGCGCGCCCCATGGGCCCCGTATTCCATACCTGACCCACCAGCCACCGGAATGAATCCAGCCCCTTGATGAGCCCCGTGCTGTCCGTCGCCAGGTTGAGCAGGTACAAGGCTGCACTGCGGGCAGGAACCTGGGCCAATGTCTGCAGCAACTCCACAGGAACAGAGCCTTCACCGGAAGCCCTCTCGACAAGAGGGAGCAAGCGCGCAACGGCTTCCTCAGCCAAAGCGGGGTCCTCGCTGACCGCCACGCGCAGACTGCGGATGCCCAGGGAACGATCCACGGGATTGCCCTCCAAGAGTGCCAAACTGTGGGCCACCGCCAACTCATCCTTGCGACCCGTCAGTGCACCCAAGCAGAGTTCACGCACGCGCTCATCCTGATCATCGATGCCGTCCCTCAGCCAGGCGTTGATCTCATCGCTTGGCTCTGAGTCCACGAGAACCTGGGCCACCACCCCACGAATACCCGTGTGGGGATCATTGAACAGGAGAGCCGCATCCAGGCCCCGTCCGATGGATCCCAGGGTCTGAATCGCATACTGGCGCAGGACAGGCTCCTCACTCTGCAGGTCCTTGTGGATGGAATCCAGAGCACCCTGGTCACCCAGGAACGCCGCCGGCCCGTAGAGCATGGACGTCCAGACGTCATCCCTATCGGCCGCCAGGGCCTTCAGGGACTGCGCGGTCTCCGGGTCACGGACCTTGAGCACAGCCCCCATCACATGGGGGTAAAGGTCCTCCTGCAGCCCACCTTCCAACCATCGGGCCAGGTCCGCCCCCAGACGCTCCGGATCCAGCAAGCCCATACAGGCCGCGTATGCAGCACGCAGTTGAGGGCTATGCACCATCGGAAGCCAACCCTGGACCATATCGTAGTCTCCGGGCACCCCATGAATGCCCAGGCCACGCAACGCCGACTGACGCACCGATTCCTGGGGATGGCCTAGCGCATAGCGCAGCATGTCGAGGCCCAAGGGCTCATCCATCAGGGTGCACACGGCCAGAACATTCTCTACAACGCCATGCTTCCAGGGATTCTGGTAGGCCCGGTCAAAGAGGGCACGCATGGCGGGGATTGCCTCCGCCCCGATCAGAGCCAACTCCTGCTTGGATGCCATCAGGGGTTCCCGGGTTCCCATTTCCAATTTGGAGACCAGGAGCTCGGTCATATCTACGGTCGGTTCTGCGAAGGCTCGCCCGAACGGACAGTCGTAGACCAGGGGGCCCACCCGATCGTCTTCGAGGTAGCGCTCCTCCAGGGTCAGCGGCCGATCCTCGCCACCGCCACCACGTACCGCCACCCACGCGATCACCGCAAGGCCAATGGCGGCCACAGCGATACCCAACCGACCCTGTCCGGAGGTGGAGCCGCCGCGCGTCACGAACCGCTCCCGGCCGGCTCAGGGTCTGCCCGGGGAAAGACCCCCAGGGCATTGTCCAGCTCAGCAAGCGCCTTGACGAAGCCGGCCCGGGCGGCGCGCTCATTGGACATGGCCTCGATCAGGTTGTGCTGGAACTCCAGCACCTGAAACGTCGTGGAGAGATCTTGGGCGAAGCGCGCGTTCTCGGCCTCCAGCTGCCGCCGCGCCAGCTCCAGGCTGGTGGTCGTCGCTGCCACCTGCTCCACCGCAAAGTGCACGCCGCGCTGGGCAGCACGCACCTCTGATGTGACCTGCAGCTCTTCGCGGTCGTACTCGATGATCGCCGCGCGAACCGAGGCTCGCCCTGAGCGTTCAGCGTAGGCAGACGTGCGGTTCCCGAGGTTGAGGTTGTAGTTCAGGCTGACCCCGTACGTGGGGTACCTGAAGTCCAGGGTTTCCTCAAAGGTCGCACCACTCTGAGCTCCAACGCTGCCCGCTGCGGCACTGAATGACAGATTGAGCCCCGACATGCGTTCAGAAATGCGCTGAGCGTGGCGCAAGCGCGCCGTATCTATGTCCATCTGCCGCTGGCGCAATGCAGGGCGCTCCGCCAGCGCCGTTGCGAGGCTCTCGCCAAGCCCGGGGACCCCATCAGCATTGACCTGATCCGGCAACCCCGCCGTGGGCACAAGCTCCGTATCCCACATCCCCTCGCGCTTTCCGGAAAAAATAAGGCGCCGCAAGATGTCCATGGTCTGTGCCACCCCATTCTGGGCTTGGATCAACGCCTCGTGACGCGTCGCCAACTCCACCCGCGCCTGGATGACGTCGACAGCCGTGCCGACCCCGGCAGCCAACCGACGCTCACTCTGCTCCAGACGACTCTGTCCCAGGTCCACACCGGACTCCGCCACACCGCGTTGCTCCATGGCATTGACCAGGTCCCAGTAGGCGATGCGCACTTGATAGACCACGCCCAGGCGGGCCTGGCGTTCGGTCTCAACCTGGCGCCGATAGGCCAGTTCGCCCTGGCGCTGAATAGAGGTTGCGTACTCGCTCCACGCACCACGCATCAACGGTTGGGTGTAAGAGAGGTTGAGACTGTCCGTGTACTGTTCCGGGTCGTCCTGAAGAAAACTATTGGAGTCACTGACCCGGTTGCTGAAGGCCAGGGCGAACGACCCCCCGCTCGTGAGAGGGCGCGTGAAGGACAGGTTGAGACTGTCCGAATCGGTCTGAATCACGGCCCCGTCAATCCCGCCGCCGAGGAAACCGCCTGCTTTGGTCTCAGAGTCCTGACGGCCAAGCGTGGCATCAAACACCCAATCAAAAGCACCCCAACTGCCCAGCTCGTCGAAGCGGGAGATCTCGGTCTGAACAGCGGAGAGAGCAAGTTCGAGGTTGCTCCCCAAGGCCATGGTGACAGCCCCGTTGACGTTGAGCCGGAGCGACTCGGACTCGGTCGCCTCGGTCTTACCGGCCTCCCCGTCTTGAGCGGTAAGCTCAGGAGCAAGCGCGCACGCGAGGAGTGGGGCGGCAACGATCAGGCGGGAGAAGGCGTAGTTCATGGGCCGCAGAGGATAGAGCACATCGCGTGCCAACGGAACGGGGTCCACGTTCACCCCTGAAGGCCCCTGATCGCACCCCTGTGCAAGAACGCACACCCATTGGTGCAGGATCGCACATGCGCGCAGGTCAGGGCATCAACGCTGCGACCCACCGCCTCGGCCGCTCGAAGAGGCTTCCTCATCCGGGTTCTGGCCCTCGTAGTCCTCCGCATCCACCGGAATATGGTCCAAAACAAGGGGTTCCTCAACAACTCCGCCCACCGGCAGCGGGCCCGCCACATCCCGGGGCTGATCCGGGAATGGCTGGGAGGGGTGGGAGCTCTCGTAGGTCTCAAAGCTCAACTCCAACGGATCCGCCTGACCCGCCCAGACCCAGTAGGCCAACACGGGCAAGGCCACCAAATGGAACAAAAGACTTGCAGCAGCCACCCGCAGGATCGGGCTCGCGCCCAATCCGGTGCGCAGGTATCGACCGACCAGGCGAAGATCACCACGCCAGGACAGATCCTCACCAGTGGTCTGGGAAAGAATGCGCTGGCTCAAATCCGACGCACTGGCCCCCTGCCCGCGATCCACACAACGCAGGGCGGAGCGCATGCGCCGCACATCCCGGTCCAATTGGATGGCCTGAGCGGAATCGCCCTCGCCCCGGCGCAACACCTGTTCCACCAACTCCTCGTCGAACGCGGAGTCCTGCGGAGTCCCGCTTCGATCTTCAGAGCTCATTGCGCGGCCCCCTCGTCCGAACCGGAAGAGGGCAGGTTCGCTCCCCCCTCCAAGGCACTGCGCAGGTTGCGTACGGCGTGGAACATCCTCGACTTCACTGTACCCACGGGGACTTCCAGAATCTCGCTGATCTCCTGGTAGGGCAGCTCCTGCATGACCCCCAGCTCGAAAACCAGACGGTGGCCCTCGGAGAGATTTCCCAGGGCGATGAGCAGGCGTTCCGCCTCCTCCCGGTGTTCCAGGGCCAGCCCCGGCTCCGCCTGGCGCTCATCGGGCAGGGAGTAGAGCAAGGAGGGCATGTCCTCCCTGAGAGCACCCTGCGTTCGGCGCGGCTCGCGCCCCAGCTTGCGCACCCGATCAATCCACAGGTTCCGCGCCACCCTGAACGCGAAGGCGCGGAAGCGCCCCTCGGCGCGGTAGGTCTCGGCTTGGCGGTACAACTTGAAGGCCAGGTCTTGGGTCAGGTCCTCCGCCTCGGTGGGTTGAGCACCCAGGCGACGGAAGAAGGCTAGAAAGGTGGGTGTCTCTTGGATCACAAAGGCCTCGAAGGGCTTCGGATCTCCTTGCCCCAGGGCCACCAGGGGGTCCGATTCGGCCTTCCAGTCCTCAGTCAACGCTCCCCCCAACGCCCCGATGGGGGCAGTGGTTCACCTTCCCCGGGCTTTTTTGGCTCCAACCAAGCCAGGTTTCCACCCTCCTTGAGGGTCTCCAGGCCCACATCCAGCCACTGCAGGGCCCCCTGACCCCGGATTCCGACCTGAATGAGGCGTTCGATCATGCTCTGCCCCTGCTCGGGATAACGAAGCGCGACGACCACATGTGGATCGGGCAACCAGTCCTGGACCCGCTCCGCCCACTCCACCACGCTGATCCCGTCCCCCTCCCAGGCCTCCAGGGCGCCATCACCCAGGAAGGCCTTCTGGCGACCCTCCATCCACGCATCGAAGTGGTGCAAGGGGAGTCGCCCCCCCTCATGGGTCTGCATCAGCGTGTAGCTGGGACTGCTGATGGGGTGCTCAAGGCCCAAGCCCCGTGCCAATCCGCGCACCAGGCAGGTCTTGCCCGTACCCAGATCCCCATGCAGGGCGATGAGCGTTCCCGCAGGGAGAAGCTGACCCAACCCGTGCCCAAGAGCTTCGGTGTCCTCGGGGGAGGCACTGGTCCCGCTCGCAAGGATCCTAAATTCCATGCTTCCATCCCCCCTGGTCCGGCTGCCAGGCGTGGCGTCCACCATCCATCACGAGCGCCAACCCAGCACCTTCACGAGCGGTCCCGATGGACAGGACGCAAATATCGGCACGCTTGGCGGCAGCCATTAGACCGTTCAGTTTCGACCTGGGTACAGCTGCAAGGAGCTCGTGGTCTTCCCCATCGTGCAGGGCATGGTCAAGTGGAGTCCGACCGGACTGGCGCGCTGCGCGTCGAGCATCGGGGTGGATGGGAACGTGTTGCAAGTCCACAGCCACCCCGGATGCACGGCCAAAACGATGCAGATCCCAGGCAAGCCCATCGGACACATCCATGAGGGCCGTCGCGCCGTACCTGTAGAGCCATTGCCCCTGTTCGATACGCGGGGCAATGCGAAGATGGCGCCCGAGGAGGCTCCCGCCGCATGGGCCCGTGCACAAGATCGCATGACCAGGACGGATGCGGTCCCGGCCAGGCGGCTTCTGCCTGCCCGGCAAGCTCCCTTGGGCGGTCACCGCCAGAGAGAGAGGTCCTGGCGAGCAGGCCAGATCCCCCCCTACAAGCGGAGCTCCCAGCCGCCTCCCCTCCCGGTCCACGGCAGCGATCAACTTCCTCAGGTAGGCCTCGTCTGCATCAACTGGAGCGCGCAGGGCAAGCAACAGGGCCCGCGGACGGGCGGCGGTCGCCGCCAGATCCGACAAGGCGCGTGCGGCAGCCTTGCGGCCCAGCATGCCAGCTGAGGTGTCCAGGGTGGCATGTACGCCAGCCACGACCTGATCCGTGCACACCACGGATCTGCCGGGCCAGGGACGCAGCACGGCCGCGTCGTGCCCCACGCTACCGCTCAGGCATGCGGGTCGACCCCGTCCTGCCAACCACCGGTGCAGGCTGTCCTCACTCCAACTCATGATGGGCCAGATTAGCCCCTGGGAGGCGGATCCGTTCAGTCGTTCTTGATGGCTTCGAAGCCCATGGAGCCGTTGATGGCCCCCACCAGCTTGCCATCCTTGAGGCGCGCCTCGACAGGCAGCATTCCAGCATGGGGGTACTCGTACTCGTAGGTCAGGACGCCGGTCTTCTCGTTCCACTTGCCACCCACCAGGGGTGAGTCGGACTGGGAGGACTTATAGCGGCCCTTGACGACCCCATTGGGATAGAGAGCAAGGGTCAGGGTGAATGTGGCGTCCATCTCCTCGAAGGTCCCGACCCAGACTCCGTTCAGGGGGCTCTTGACGGTCTCCTGGCGTTTCCCCATGTAGGAGCCACTGGTCTCGCCGAACATGAACAGCTCACCCTTGACCTGCCCGTCCGCAAGGCGGAATCGGCTCGTGCCCTCCGCACCATCCATCGCGAACGCGAAGGTGCCTTCACCCGTCTTGGGGTTGAAGTGGCCCTTGATGATCTTCACCTCCCCCATCGCCGACTGGCTCACTCCGCCAAATCCGCCGCCCACGTAGTGCTCAAAGGTCAGGTGCGCCTTCAGAGGTTCCGCGCCCTCACCAAGCATCATGTCAACGTCCCAGATACCCGTCATGGGTCCAGCGATGGTCTTGGCGGGCGCAGGCTTGGGCGCGGCATCCTCACCCTCTTCCCGCACCTCTCGCGGAAGAAGCTCGTCAGCCATGGCGAGGTTGTAGGCGGTCACGGCCGAAGTGGTGGCGGACTGCACCAGATACTCCTTGACCGCATAGCGGGGAGTATCGTGCTGGGTGTGGTGGATGAAACCGTAGTTCTTTCCCTCAAGGCCCCCCTTGCCCTTCTCGATCCAGAAGAACCCGGGCACACCCTTGCGGTTGAAGGAGGCGTGGTCACTGGCACCTCCACGAGGCATGGCATCGCGCACCACGTTGAGCACTTCAAGTTCCGGGAAGGCCTCCACGGCGGGACCGATGGCCGTCTCCAGCATGGGTAGCATGGACTCAATACAGACCAGACCGCCCTGGTAGTTGGTTCCCCCGTCATCGACAAATGCGGCAGAGATCCGGGAGAGCTCCTCCTCAGACAGCGCGTCCACGTAGCCCTTAGAACCCAGGAGACCCTGTTCCTCGCCAGTCCAAAGGCAGAACCGAATGGTGCGCCTCGGCTGAACGCCCGCAGCCATGAGAATGCGAGCGGCCTCCAACATGACCGAAGAGCCCGTCCCATTGTCCTGGGTACCCATGGAGCCGGGACCGTCCCAGGAGTCGAGGTGAGCGGAGAGGATCACGACCTGCTCAGGCCATTCGCTGCCGCGAATCTCAGCCACGGTGTTGTTCAGGGTGATGGGGCCAGCACTGAAGCGGTGGTCCAGGTCGGCCTCCACTTCGACAGATTCCCCGGCCTTGAGGAGCTCCTGCATGGCCTCAAAGTCACTGCGGCGCACTGTGATCTCCACGGCGGTGGGCAGCGTATCCATGGTCAACTCGCGCCAACCACGCTCACCGCCGGTAATCACCAGGTCGTTACGGCTGGACGAGATCTTGCCCGCGAGAGGGGCCTCGTCGATGGCGGCGCGAAGCTTCTCCGCCAGGGCACGCGCCTCGTCCTGCCCCTCATCATCCGCATCCCGTGAGCGGCGGCCGCGCCGTCGGCTTTCAACAAGGACCCAGGCGCCCTCGAGGCTGTCGCCGATCGAATCGAACTCTTCCTGGGTCGTCGGCATCATGAACACGGGCCCACGTACCGGACCGTCTGTTCCGGCGCCCCAGGAGCGCGTTGTGAATTCGAAGGGCCGCTCAGTGGGAACCACCATGCCTGCACGTGAGGGCCCACGATCAAAGCGCACGGGGATCTCTCCCCAGGGAGCCAGATGTGCGTTTGTCAGACCCAGACGCTCGAACTCCGAGCGTGTCCACTCGTTCGCCTCCGCCAAGCCGCTGGAGCCGGTCAGTCGGGTCCCAATCTCCTCGGAAATGTAGATCAGCGTGTCCCAGACGTGACTGTTGTTCTTTCCCTCGTCGAGGATCTTCTCAAGCACTGCTGGAGTGCCCTGAGCACCAGCCAGGGAGGAGAGACCAACAACAAGGATCGCAGGGCGAAGCAGGTGAGTAAGCATGGGAATACGAAGAGGTATGGGTGGAAACGGGCCAAGCGAGTATGGGGGGCCGCCACGAACCCCGCAACGCCCCAATACGCTGAACGCCAGGCTACTCGCCATCCACGCGGGATAGAGCCCGCAGGAAAGCTGCCAGGTTGATGACATCCTGATCGGTGAGCTCCAGAGGCCGCAGGTTGTCATCCAGATCCGGGTTCGGCTCTCCACCACGGCGATAGAACGCAATGACCTCTTCCAGGCTCGTCATGCTCCCATCGTGCATGTAGGGCCCAGTGAGGGTAAGCCCTCGCAGGGTCGGGGTCTTGAAGGCCCCCCGATCCTTTTCAGAGCCGGTAAACCCCATGCGCCCAGGAAGGGCCACCCCGTTCCGCACTCCAATGCCCGTATTGTGGAAGGCCTCGTCGGTAAAATTAGCCCCGCCGTGGCAGCGCCAACAACCTCCGCGACTCTCATAGATCCACATCCCCGCCTTCTCCTCAGGGGACAGGACGCTGACATCCCCAGATCGGAACCGGTCCACAGCGCTACCCGCATGCCAAAGATGGCGCACAAACGTGGCAAGCGCCCGGCTGAGGTCCACCTCGGTGGGCGGCCCCCCGGTGAGGCTCTTGAACCCCGCAGTGTAGCCCTCATCTGAAGCAAGGCGCGCCAGGGCGTGCTCCAAGGAGAGGTCCATCTCCAGCGGGTTCACGATGGGTTGCAGGACCTGCTCCTCAAGGGATGCGGCTCGCCCATCCCACATGAAGGTCTTCCCGAGCGCACGGTTCAGCAGAGCGGGAGCATGGCGCAGGGTCACCCGACCTTCCACGCCAAGCGAGAGGGGTCGGGGATCCGCAAAGCCATGTCCGGGCTGATGGCATGAAGCACAGGCGACGCTGCGATCCGAAGAAAGCACGGGGTCGAAGAACAATTGACGCCCGAGGGCCAGCCAGGATCCATCAGGATCGGGGGGCACCACGAGGAGGGCAGCATCCGACTCCAGCCCCAGGGGAGGCTCTTCTGGAAGTATCTCCGGAAGCGTATCGACCACAAGATCCTGAGCCCCGTAGTGCGAGACATACTGCCCCGTACCCGACAGACACAAGCCCATGACGGCCGCCCCGAAGAACGAGAAACGACGGGCCACAGCCCTCCGGTCCTCACCGATCCACTCGGAAGCCTGCTGGGCAATGTGGAGCAGTTCGGCCATGACCCAAGTCTACCGGCAACCACACCACGGACACAGACACCTGCCCCTGGCAACCTCCGTGCACAACCCTGTCGGCCCTTTCCGCTCAGGAGTCCTGCACCTGTGGTTGGGGCAGACGGGAGGCTAGCCCACGCTAGGTCGGCGGCCCCGGGGCATCTTCCCTTTGGGTAGAGGGACACCTGCACGCTCCGCGTACCCCTGGATGGCCCGGCGTGCATCCGCCAAAGCGTGGCGCAGGGGAGAGTTATCCTCCTCCAGAGCCTCGGCCATCCCCTTATCGATGGACTTCACGATGCTGAGCGTTCGGCGCACCGAAACGGACTTCTTGAGTTCGCGCAAGGTAGCGCGGCCCTTGACCTCGCGAATCTGCGCCTCCAAGTCCGAGATACGCTCCTCCGCAGTTCGGTGTTTCCGCTGCACCTTCGTCTTCTTCTTAGCCATTGCCATTAGATCCCATTGAACTTCACAGAGTTCGCTTGCAGTCCACTCCAACGCCTGATTGCGACGTTCATCGCTGAAGTAGAAGTAGAGAGAGAGAGAGAGGGGGGAGATTCGACCCTACTTCCCCTCGGTACGCCAGACCCTACGTCAGAAATACAACATCCCATCAACAGCCTACTCCACCCTCTCCACAAGATACCAACCATCCGGGCAGCGGAACCTGTCGAACGCCACCAGTCCTACCTGACCCACCTTCAAGGAGAAAGCGACCTCGGTGTAGGCGGGCGAGTTGACTTCCTCCCGCCGGTCCAGGGCGGTCGCCTGAATCCACTCTCCGATCTCCAGCACCTTCTCATCTTGCAAGCGCAGGAGATCTTCTCGACTCAACTCCCCACTGCGCAAGCGAAGACCCAATTCACCAACGTAGGCGTTGAGCATTCGCGGTGCATCCTGGCGCGCTCGTTGCGCGGGAATATCGACCACGCCGAAATTGCTGATACGGCGTAACACGGGTTCACCCGTCGTGGGCAGGAGCGGATCATCGGACCAATTCCGCGCGGCTTCGGTGAACGAGAATTCCCCTGACCGAAGCCTGGACAAAACGTCCTGGGCGAGCCGCTCCGCCTCCTCCCTGGTGCGAGTAACACCCCGCTCCTGGCCGCGTCCACGACCCCGAAACGAGATGCGGATATGGCGCACGCTCACGCGCTCGGGTTCGCCCTTAAGGTCGGGCCTGGGCCGCGCGATGAGCTCAAGACGGCCCACGACACCCCTCATCGCGCGCGCCGACTCCACGCGCAGTTCGGGCACGGGCACGGAGAGGTAATTGTCCTCGCGGTGGCGCTTCTCGACATTCGCCAGCTCTTCGAGCACACCCACACCCGAGACCAATTCACCCAAAGGGACCTGGCCCTGGTGGTCCAGCGCCCATACCCGAGGGGACTCGGCGAGGCAGATGATGAACTCCCGCGCGGGAGGGGAAGCCCATCCGAGAACTCCGTAGTGATGCTCCTTGGCCACACCCGTATCTCCGACCTGCCCAGCGAGACCCAGCGGATCCGGGCGCAGAGGATCACCGCCACCCTGGAGAACAAATTCCCTCTCCACACGCGGTATCAGTGTGCCATCGTAGGTGCCCAGGTCCACGAGCCTCAAGAATGCGCGGACGCTTTGAGGGGCCTCTAGCGCGAATAACTCGAAGTGCAGCTTTCCGATGTTCACGCCATCAGCGGAGAACTCAAATTGCACCCAGTAGTTCGATAGTTCGGAATCTTCTATGCCACGGCCCGGTGCGAAGCGATCCTCAGCGCCGCCGAGAACAGAGATGTCATCACTGCTCGGCGAGCATCCGGTCAACAGGAGCACCCAGAGGGCAGTACCAAATAGGGCGGGCTGTAGGATTCCAATCATCGGGGTCAGCTTGACCTGTTCAGCCAGGGGGTCAAGCACACCCTTCCCCTGACGGTCGGTGACTCGCAACCTTCAATAGTGCGGTGGTCGCTCTTCAAGTGGATCGATTTCCTCCCCGTCGTGCCCTCCGACTCCCCGGGCCTCCACCAATCGCAGGCGCTTCTCCAAGGCCTCCAGTCGGCTCTCGAGCGCGACAACGACCTCACTGAGAGAGTCGCTTGTGGCCTCCTGGAAGGTCAGCTTGGTTTCCAACTCTGTCAGTCGTTCTTGGGCATCCACGGTCGGGTCACCTGAGGGATCTCTTGACGTGCCCCGATGGTCGGCTAAACGCATCCGGAACCAGGGCGGTTACCCCACGCTGTGCGGGGCCACGATAGCGGGACCGGATCAATCCTCTTCCCATTGCAGACTGAGTAGAACGTCTCCTCGGGGCCCATCCCCAAGAGCCAATGAGAGCCGGAAGCGCCTCTGGATCTCCACGCCCGCAAAGTCCAGATAACGCACCCAGGAGTCCACGCTCCAACGATCAGCCTTGCCCGTGGGCTCGACATGGTGCCCCACCCCCAAGACCCCAGACTCAAAGCCGGACTGAATCCAAACAGGGATCTCCTCGCGCAGCATGCTGGCCGCACTTCGCTCCACCCGCAGGCTGAGCAGCGGAGAGAGCAAACCCTCGGCCTTGGCGACCCTGGTCATCTCCCGAGCGCGAGCCATGGACCCACGCATCGTTCGGTCGAAGTGATCGTGGCCGCGACAGATCGAGTGCTCATGACGGTGGTGTGAGGCCACTACCGCCCCGAGCCGCGGACTCCACACCCCCTGGCATGGGCCAATGAGATCTCGACCCTCCATCCCGGGGCGGGTCACGGCGAAGTACAGGCAGCACTCCCCAACACCCTGCTCTCCCGACTGCGCCATGGAAGCCTCGAAGATGGCACTCCCTGGAGCGACCACCATGGGAGGGGCCGGCACAATGGCCTCCGGGGCCTCCGGGGCCTCCGGGGCCTCCACCTCAACGGCCTCAGTCGCTGCAACCTCGGGCTCACTGTCCGACTTCTCCGCATTGAAGAGTTCGAAGAGGTCCCTGTCAGAAGGCCCCACCCAAGAAGGATCTATCGACGGCTCCCGCCCGACCGCTGAGCCCTGATCCGCAATGACTGTCTCAGGCTCTGCAGCAGGCGCCTCGTTCTGAACCAGCGTGCTCCGTGGTGCCCGCCCGGACGCTTCACGAACTGGAGTGGGTTGCCCCTCCGAGACCACCTTGCGGCCTCCCCATCCCAGCCCCCCCACGATACCGCTCCCACCGACCAACCCGACCACGACAAGAAGTCCACCCACGATCAGGCTGAGCCGATGGTGCCAAGAGGCCTTCTCCGCCCCCCCCTTCCGCACAGTGGGAGAGGCCTGCCGAACCACCCGTGCTGCGGGCGGGCAGGGCGGATCTATCGGGGTGCCCATGGAGGCGCGCACAGGCGGGCCCGTTCGCGGCGCATCGTCGCGCACACAGTCCAACCATTTCTTGACCGCGTCGGCCGAACTCAACAACTCCTGCTTGAGTCGCGAATTCTCATCCTTGGTCACAGCCACCTCGGCCCGCGTACGATCGAGCTGTCGACGCAGGTAACGGGTTGTTTCCCCGGATGCCACACCTGCATCCCTCTGTGGATCCTCGCGCACGGACTCCGGCTCCGCTGGCTTGGTGCTGCGCGCGGGCATGCCGCCTGCTGAGGGACGCAACCGGGACAACCCGGCAAACAAGGCCCCGGGCACCTCATCCTCGGGACAGACCTCGGTGAACCACTCAGCTCCCGGGGCAGGCTTTGTCGCAACCGAAGGGAACACCGTGCGCAGGTCGCAGACCCTCACGAGCCGTAAGGCTCGCCCACCGCGCATGCCAGCGATCAGCTGCACCTCAGCTGCATCCAGCCCGGCACGCAGATCCAAATGCCCCACACCTACCCACGCGGCCGCCTCGGCCAGCGAGAGCACATCCCCAGGCTCGGGCTGGGGCGGGTTCTCGGGTTCAGAGTGCATGCTTATGATTTAGCGTTCAGGGGTTCAGGCTTCCAGTCATAGGATCCCCAGATTCCGAAACTCCCCCCTACGGTGGAGTGCGGGCGTGGTGATCGGTCCTGTAAGATCGTTTATTGAATGAGCGGTCAGACCACTAGCTCCCAACCCGGCCTATGGGCCTGCTGGGACCCTATCCTCAAGCACGCAGGGGCCTGGTCGGAGGGTCGCCTGCGATGGACCCTCTTCGCGCCCTTCGCGCTGGCGATGCCAACGGCCTACTACCTGGTTGTGCACTGGGTCGAGAGTTGGGAATACGTGGCCTGGGATCCCACACTCCCCCTGGATCGGCTCTTGCCTGCGGTTCCATTAGCGATCCTGCCCTATCTGACGCATTTCCTCTATTACCCGGCAACCGTCCTCATCAGCCCGGAAGGTGAGTCCGGCAACCGCTCACTCATGGGGCTGCTCCAGACCATGGTCTGGGTGGCTCTCGTTTCCTTCGCGGTGTTCATCCTGCTCCCGGCCAAGGTAGATCTGCGCGATCAACTTGAGGCCCCCCTGAGAGCTTGCGGCCCAGTCCTACGCACTGCCTTTGCCTGGATGCATGGCGCCGATCCCCCGTACAACGCCTGGCCCAGCCTGCACATCTCCCACACCCTGTTGGCCGTGCTCTACCTGCAGCACCACCAATCCCGGCGCACCCTGCGCGTACTCCTTTGGATTGTATGGTCCCTGCTTGCGATCAGCATCCTCCTCACCAAACAGCACCTTGTCTTCGATGCAGTCACCGGAGCGGCATTGGGCGTCTACGCCTGGCATCGGAGGGCGCGGCACTTTTGCGGGCCACCCGCCAGTCTTGCCACCCCGGAAGAGGAAACTCCAGCGCCCAACTAGAGGAAGTACGTCACGCCGAACAAGGCCATCATTCCGCCAGAGTCCAGTTCCGAATCCAGCAGCAGCGGCGGAAACCCCGGGAGGACGTCCATGGACACCCAGTCATCTGATTCGGTCAAGGGCCACTCGTAGAACAACTGGAAGTGACCGATGAGATTGTCCCGCAGTTGATAGCTCATCCCAGCCTCCAAGCTAGCGCTCCAGGAAGGGCTGCCCTCAAAGCGGAAGCTCGCGGGCGGAGAACCGGGTATGAGGGCGACCTTGGATTCGAAGGCCGTCTCGGGTCGCAGGGTCAACCTGGCCCCCACAAAAGGCCTCAGGCGCTCCTCTCCGAAGAGTGCGTGCGGGATGGTCCAGCGCGTCGCAACGAAGTACTCCAGCACCCCGAGGCTGGAGAACTCGAATGGTTCCATGGGCTCCGGCTTGAAGCGCCAGTAGTTCAGCCCCGCCTGAAGACAAACGTCGTCGGCCAAGAAGACCTCCGCCCCTCCCACCAGCCCGAGCGTCCCCGTCAGCTGGGTCTCCACATCGAATTCAACCGGTCCGAAATTGGTCTCCGCCTCCAAGTGCCCCGTCGCATGAAAGTCATCCCAGACTCCAAAGCGCCCGAGCAGACCCACCGAACCCGCCTTGTGGGCCTCCCAGGAAGGCTCTTCAAGAGGCTGCACCGCGGAGCAACCCACAATCAGAAAGCCGACGCCTAGCGTGATTCCAGCGAAATACGGGGCTTTCATGGGGGCGAGGGTAGCAATGTTGGCGCACATTGTGGCTCTCTGGTAGCTTGAGACATGAGTGGCAGTGCGGTTTCAAGCGTATCCGCGCCCCCCTCGCCTGTTCAACCCCATTGCCCCCCCCCTCTTCGGTACCCCCACGGGCTTCAGTTCCACCCATTCGCCTATCCGGTAGCCTCATGAAAATCTCCTGCATCACAACAAGCGTCGCCCTTGCCGCCGCCCTCTGTTCACCCTCGGCAGCTCAGGCCCCCTTGGATTTCACCCTCGATTACGCGGCTTCCCAATACACCTGGTCGGGGACAACCTCCCTTGGCCCTATTGTCGGAAATCCCAGCAACCAATTCGGGATCAGCGGTAATTTCATGCTCGAAATTTCCGGCGGTAGCTGGGCTATTGCTGGCGGCGAATTCAAGCCGGGCGGAGTCGCGATCGTCTCCCCGGACCTCTCCGGCAAGATCCCGAACACCTTCTCCTGGCTCCCCCCGCTGGCGATCATTGACATCACCAACATGACCTTGGAGTTCACCACTCCGTCCTTCGGCATCGCCCTTGATGGCAGCTACGCGACAAGCGTCATCACGACGATCCTATCCGGCACCCTGACGGTCACCCCGCTGGTCGGCAGTACTACAAGCACTGATCTGACGGGGATGAGCGCTGGCGCCCAACCTCTGAGCGGGACCATCAGCAGCGCATCCGGTGGAACCTTCATGACCTCCCCTCAGGTCTCTACCTTCAGCTTTACGGACCCCGGAAGCGGAATGTCGGCAACCATGACCCTGACTGGCACGCTGCAAGGCGATAACGACTGCCAGACAACGAGCAACTATTGCAGTGCAAACCCCAACACCACGGGCCTGCCGGCTCACATCTCCGCGAGCGGCAGCACAAGCATATACGCCAACAACCTCACCCTGGAGTGCAGCAATCTACCGAAGAACAAGTTTGGCTACTTCCTCTTCGCGCCAGCCACCGGCTTCATCCCCAACTTCGGGGGCAGCAGTGGCAACCTCTGCCTGAGCGGCAAGGTCGTGCGCTTCAGCAAGGACGTGATGTACTCTGGCAGCGCTCAAGCGGTGTCCTATTCGCCCGACATGACGAACCTGCCCTCGAGCACGGTCTGGGGTATCGGCGAGACACAGTACTTCCAGTACTGGACCCGCGACGTGGGAACATCCAACACGTCCGAGGGCCTGACCGTCACCTTCTGCCCCTAGGCTCTCGCCTCAGGCAGGAAACCCAAAAACCCTCGCAAACACAGGGCACGGCCCCCCACGGGCCCGTGCCCTGCTTTATGGGACCCGCAAACCCGCCCCCAAGCAAGTTCATGGCCTATGAGTCAAGAACAGGCTAGGGTCTAACCGGGTAGGACCTGCGGCTTTCCCTATTTTGCGCCACATCCTCTTCATCATCTGCTTGGGACTTACAGTCTCCTCTCCCCTGCTCGCCAAGCAGCGCGGCGAGAGACCAAACCAGGGGATCAAGCGCGACCTCGCCTCACTGGTGAGCGAGGTCAAAGACAAGGAGGACAAGGTCGACCGGCGAGTCTTCAGCCAGATCACCTCCCTGGGAACCGAGGAGTCCTTCCGTGCTCTGACCGGGCTCATCAACTCCTTGCGCAGCGAGTATGTGCTGGGAAGCGCCTACGGAGCCTTCCTGGCCTACAACGGCAAGCCCACCCTGGAGGGCAAGAGCATCAAGTTCCTGCACCTCCACGCCCAGAAGCACCGACGCCCTGCCAACAAGCGAGCTGCAGCCCGCGCCCTTGTGCGCTTTGGTGACAAGGCCGCCAAGGAGCTTGAGAGCCTCTTCCGGACGCAACTGAAGCGGGAAGAGGAGGTGGCCCTCATCGCCTTCCAGACGCTGATCCCCATGCTTGGTGATCGGGGTGGAGCCAAGGAGGCCGATCTGATCCTCACCCATGGCGACCTGCGCTCCACGGGTCAGGAAAACACTATCCGTGCCGCGTTGCAAAACTGCACGGGAACAAGCAGCACGAAGGTTCTCTGCGCGCGCCTCGCAGATGATTCAACGCCTCTCTTGTGGAAGCGAATGCTCCTCGGGCTGATCTCCGAGCGCACTGAACCCGCAGTGGACAAGGCGCTGCTCACGGCCTTGGAAGACAACTCAGCCACCATCCGTGCGGAGGCCATCCGCGTGCTCGGTAGACGCGGAGACAAGGCCCACCTCTCCCGACTTGAGAAGCACCTCGATTCGCCGGATCCCGAGGAGCTGCGGTCAGCCGTCGTCGCTCTCTGCCGGCTCAATCGGGCCGATCCACGTTGGCTGAGCAAGCTGATGGAGATGGCCGACTCCAACCGCCCTGAAGAGCGCATGGGGGCCGCAGTGGGCTTCTTGGAGGTGCGCACTCCCGAGGCCGTAGCGGTGCTGCACGAGCTCCTCCACGACTCAAGCTGGCGGGTGCGATTTGAGGCCATGCAACAGGTGGGAACCCTGCGCCGAAGCTCATCGCTACCTATCCTGATTGAGCGACTCGATCTCGAGACACGCCGACTGAGGGACGACCTGGCTCTGGTGCTGCGGCTCATGACGGGACAGGACCACGGCATGACCTCCGCGCGCTGGCGCCTGTGGTGGGATGACCAGAAACCCAACCTCGCCCTGCCACCCTATGAGATCGCCCTGGCGGCCGAGATGGCGCGCGACGAGCGTCGTGACGCCTCCGTCACCCAGGTCACATTCTACGGCCTGGGCATCATCTCCGACCGCCTGGCCTTCGTCGTCGACATCTCAGGCTCCATGACCGCAGCAGCGAGCTGGCGCGACGGGCAAACGAAGACCGAGGGTGGGCCCCGCACAACCCGACTCGGCGTAGCCAAGAAAGAACTCTCGCGGGCGCTGAAAGGTCTCTCCCCCGGCGTCCTGTTCAATCTGGTTTTCTTCTCGTCCGGCGTCAGCGCCTGGCAGGATGAGCTGATTCCAATGGACGAGAAAGTCCTTGTCGAGGCACTTGAATTCACCAATCGCCACGGCGCCGGAGGGGGAACCAACGTGTTCGGGGCCCTCATGGCCGCCTTCGATGACCCCGAGGTCGACACCCTGTATCTGCTCTCCGATGGCGAGCCCAGCGTCGGGGAGATCATCGACACGGCCAAGATCCATGACCGCGTGCTGCGGCTGAACGAAACGCGCAAGATACGAATCCACTGCATCTCCATCGGAAAGAGGTCGACCTTCATGAAGGGGCTCGCCGAAGCGACGGGTGGAACCTACGTCGAGTTCCTCTAGGTCTGCAGCCGACGCCTGCGCGGCGGAACGACCCACAGACAGAACACGACCAGCGCAGCGAACGCCACGTAGTAGTGGTTCAATTCAGCCTGAGACACGGTCTCCGGCTCGATGAACAGAAGGTCATGCATGAGCCGGCCCACGAAGGTCCCTTTGTGACCCTCCTCCCCAGCGGCCACTCGAAGGTCATACTCCCAGATGGTCAGGGGGCAGATCGCCCCCAGGGCCCCCTGGGCAGCAATAAAGACCATCAGTCCCACGTGGGTCCATCGAAACAGCGCGCGCTCAATCCATCGCCACCCTCGGAGAATGCCGGTCAAGATGGCCGCCTGGCCCAGCAGGACAAACAGCACGATACCCAGGTGAAACGTGGCCAGTAGGTCGGCGAGCAGCGCGTAGATCACCTAGGGCCCTCGGGCTCATCCGCTGGCCCACGGGCCCCTCTTGTACGTGCTCCCAGCAGAGCCTCCACATGAAGCCGAGGTCCCCACAGAGCCAGCCAATGGCCCAGGTCTCCGAGCTGGGATCGGATCCTGAATCTCATCTCCGCCTCCTGCAAGCGCCTGTCCTGCGCAAGCTGCATCTGCTCCATCCGCTCCAACCCCTCCGAGATACGCGCCTCCTGTTGGTCCGCCAGCGCACCCATGCGGTCCAGATCTCCCTTGAACAGGGAGGACTGGGCCTGGGCGGCGACGATCTGTCCCTCCAGGGCCTCGATCAGGGCCGCCTGCCGTGCCTGGTCCTGGGCCTCCCTCTCCCGACGCTCAAGATCCCGCCTCGCGTTCCGCACGCGCTCCTCCCGAAGGACATCATCCCTCGCAGCAAGCTCGACCTGAAAGGCAACCTGTTGGGTTTCATTGCTGGCGACGGCGGCCCTCCAAGCCTCATCCCGCACGCCAAGTGTCCTCTGAGTATCCTCCAGCAGATCGGACCACCTGCTCCGATCGACCTCGAAGCGCAGGCGCTCCTCGCGCACGATGACCCTGGCGCTCTCAGCCTGACCGTGGGAATCCTGCAAGCGCTCATCGAATAGCGTCCTGTCCCGGGCGGCGTCACGCCGCTCCTGAGCCAGAACCTCCTGGGTACCACGCGCCTCGTCGCGCCACTCGGACAGCTGCGCGGTGAACTGTTCCCTGACGAGCCGATGCTCTTGAACAACACCCACAACCTGATCCTGCGCCAGGATGCGAGCATCATCCGCCCCGGTCCAGAGCCAGAAGAGTGCCGCCACGGAAGCCATCCAACCCAGGGTCGAAGGCCTCCGCCACCAGACAAATCGACGGGCCACGACCGACTCCAACTCCAGCCATTGGCTGCGGCTTGGTGAGCCAGCAGCTGCAACCTCTTGCCGCTCCAGGGCCAAGAGGGTCAAGCGGCCATCCAGGTCATCGCAACGCTCCAGGAGCTGGTCACGCTCAGCCCTCAACTGCAGCAGAGCTTCGCCGGCAGGCGGTTCTGGTTCAGCCGTTGGCCCACTGCCCGGATCTCCCGCTGAGGCCCTCCCTGAACGCCCGAAGAGGTCCAGAAGGTCCACGACACGAATCAGTCGGACTTCCCGCCCACCGCGGCGACCCATCTCATGTAGCAGACGCCCGGACTTGATCCGACGCCTCAGCAACGCCTCAGAGAGCGCGAGCAATTGCGCTGCCTCCCCGACGGTAAACAGGTCCGCCGGCGCATGACCCTCCAGGGCCTTTCGCACATGGGCCGCGCGCTCCTCCGGCTCAACCAGATCCGGCGACTCAGGGGCATGGATGTGGGATTCCCCCATGGGGTGATCCTACGCCCCCCAGGCCTCCGATCCCAGGAGGCAAACTCATCCCGCACCGGAGTTCTGATGCCAGCCCTGCGGTAGGATGGGCCCATGCGCAACTCTGCCAGCAACGCTCCCGCTGAGATCCAGGCCGGCCTGGAACCCGAAGATCCCATGGACTCCGATAGTGAGTACTTTGCCAGTTATGGCGACCCCGGCGTGCACCGGCTCATGATTGCCGACCACGCGCGCACGGACGCCTATCGGCGTGCTATCGAGGCCGTGGTTGAGCCGGGCATGCGCGTCCTCGATGTCGGCACTGGCACCGGCATCCTGGCCCTCTTCGCAGCACGCGCAGGGGCAGAGGTGTGGGCGGTGGACGAGTCCTCTATCCTGGGTGTGGCTCGCGAGCTGGCCGAGGCCAACGGCCTGGCCAGTCGGGTGCACTTCTTGCGGGACCGGGTGGAGAGCGTCAAGCTCCCCCATAAGGTGGACCTCCTGGTCTCCGAGTGGATGGGTTTCTTCGCCCTGGCCGAGTGCATGTTCCGCTCGGTCTACGTCGCGCGGGACCGGCACCTGGGACCCGATGGACGCATGATGCCCTCCGACGTGCAGCTGTTTCTGGCTCCTATAGAGGACAGCCAGCTACACGTGGAGAGGGGCGTGGGCCTATGGCAACGGCCTGTCTACGGATTGGACTTCTCGCCGCTCATGGAGCACGAGCTGCACAACCTCATCACAAGCGCAGTCGATCTACCCCAGAGCTCGTTGCTCAGCCCGGGAGAGATGCTGCTGGAGCTGGACTGCCACACCAGCAGCACAGCCGACTTCTTCTTTGAATCCGAGGTGGGGTTCACCATTGAACGCCCTGGCACCCTGCACGGGTTTGGGGGCTGGTTTGACGTAGGCCTCGGGGCTGACGTCCGCCTGGCAACGTCCCCCTTTGTGCCCCAAACCCACTGGCGGCAGTCCTTTTTTCCCATTCGGCCTCTTGCCGTGTACGAAGGGGACGAGGTGCGTGTGGAACTGCGCGCCACCCCCAAGGAGCACGGCGACCGCAGGCTCCCGATCTACTTCATGGACCTTTGGATCGAGCGTGAGGGAGACGAGGTCCATCGCGCCTTCTACAGCCATGAGGGAAGTTTCGAATAGAAAGCCAACACCCGCGTACTCCGTTTCCCACTAAGGCTGGCCCACGTTTAAGTGCACAAGGAACCCCATGAGCGATACATCCCAGCCATCCAGTGCTCCGGCGACCGAAGACCCGCCGCCCGAGCCTGAGGCCCCGCAGAAGAAGCCCACGCCGCGCCCCACCGATTCCGCGTGGGACGTCTACTGGCCCAAGCGCGACGACCCCAGGGCGAACTCCGTCCGACTGGCCTCCTTCCCACTGATTCTCTACTTCTGGCCCACCCTCCTCACGTTTATGGGGTGCGCAGGATTGCAGGGACTGGGTTGGGTCGCTCCGACCGCTCTGGGTTGGTGGGCCCTTTCAGCCCTCGCCTTCAACCTGCTTGTCCTGGTCACCAACCTCGATCAGAAGAAATTCCTGATCGCCGTCCTCACCCTCGCACTCGCTGGGCTTGGAATCTGGATCGGCTCCCTGAAGGGAGTCACGTTCTTCTCCGCCGCATACGACTGGCTGGGTGGATTGGAAATCATGCTCTCGACCCATGCCTACGCCATGGTCTCGTGCCTCCTGGTCGTGTTCTCCCTCCTGGGTCTCATTCAGCCTCGGGTGGACTACTGGCGCCTGGAGTCCAATGAGTTTGTTCACTACGTGCAGCCCTTCGGTCGCGACCAGAGCATTCCACGCCAAGGAAGCACGGTGACGCGCGAAGTCCCCGACATCCTCGAGTTCCTCCTGAGCTTTGGTGGCGGCACCCTGGTCGTACGCCGCGAAGGGCAGGCTGTGGCGCGCATTGAACACGTCCCCTTCCTCGGAAAGCGCATGAAAGCTATCGAGCGACTGCTGGGCGTCACCCGAGTCGAGAGCGCCTAGATCCTTCCAGGCAGGCACTTCCCTGGCGGGCCATCAGTAGATGCGATGGTCTCGCAGTCCTGGTTGCCTCAGGTTCTCAGCCCGGTATGCAAGCTCGTCCAGATCGACAAGTACGTTGAGCAACAACTCTGGGCCAAAATCACTGATCCCCTTAGTGCACCGAGCGTTGTACGCCGCCATGGCTGAGACGGCGTCTCCCCGTCGCAACCCCTCCTCCATGGAACGCTGGACCTGCAGGAGTTCACCCACCTGCGGGACATGGGCCTCGATCTCCCCAAGCCGCAGTCGAGCGATCCTCAACGGCTGTTCCACGCTGCGCTCATATCGATCCCTACTTCCCGCATGCAGTGAACGCCCCCCGAGTAACTCCTCACCTCGACCTGCAATTCCCTCCAGCGCTTCCGCGTAGACGCTACACAGATCGGGCAATCGGGCTCCGCGATGCCTCTCACAGTCAGCAATGAACTGGCTCTCAAGTCGATCCAGGTCACGCGCCAGGGTCGAGATTTTCAGGGACATCAGCGCACGCTCGGCCAATGTCCGGGAGTGGTCCTCCGAGGGGACCCTGTCCGCAGGGACGCCCACCAACGCCAACACAATGAGCGCGTAGACAAGCAATTGGGGGCGCCAGGACATACCCACCCTGTCGTCAGACTCCCCACCCCGGATTGAGACCGGCACGCACAATCGTGCTACCCCCCCAGGGAACCCCCAATATGGGGCCATGAACTCCCACCAGGGCCCACAGTCCCTAGAATGACTCGCGATGTACTCCGCTCCGAACAATCTCCACAGTCTTGTCCAGGCCGCCCTCCCCTGGCTTCTCGCCTGTTGCCTGATCGCCTGTCACGGCCCCGAATCCACGCCCGAGCCCGAGTCGACTCCGGGAGCGGATGATGACGATCCAGCGGCGACGTCCTCGCGGGTCACCCGCACGGATCTTGAGTGGAAGGAGATCCTCAGCCCACTGCAGTACGAGGTCGCCCGCAAAGCCGGGACGGAACGAGCATTCACGGGGATCTACTGGAACACCAAGACCGCAGGCACCTACCAGTGCGTGTGCTGCGAAGTTCCACTGTTTCGCTCAGACTCCAAGTTTGACTCTGGCTGTGGCTGGCCCAGCTTCTTTGAACCGCTCGAAGGTTCGCGCCTCGTTGAACTCGAAGACGCAACCTTGGGCATGCGGCGTATCGAGGTACGTTGCAAGGAATGCGACGCGCATCTGGGACACGTCTTTCCCGACGGGCCAGAGCCCACGGGTCTGCGCTACTGCATCAACTCAGCTTCCCTCTCCCTGATCGAGGACGCTCCCTCAGATTGACATGCAACGGGACTCCCCCGATCCGGAAATCGGCGAGGTCACTCGCCTGCTTGAGGCAGTCAAGCAAAAGGGCCAGCCTGCCGAGGACCGCCTGATGGAGCTGGTCTACGACGAGCTACACCGTCTGGCACGCTCCCGCCTGCGTCACGAGTCTCGCGCCCCGACGCTCAACCCCACCGCACTGATCAACGAGGCTTGGCTCCGGCTGCAGGGCAACCCGGAGTTCTCCAACCGACGCCATTTCTTTGGGGCCGCAGCTGAAGCCATGCGTAGAGTCCTGGTGGATCGAGCGCGTGCCCACAAGCGCTTGAAGCGTGGGGAAGGCCAGGCCCACCTGGACCTCTCTGTGGTTGATCCAACCTGGACCCCCCCCGGCATCGATATCCTCGCACTGGATGAAGCCCTCGAACGGCTGGCCGCCGAATCCCCGCAAAAGGCTCAACTGGTTGAACTCCGGTACTTCGCCGGGCTGACCTACGAGGAAGCGGCAAGCACGCTGGGTATATCCAGGGCCACCGCCGAGCGCTGGTGGACTTACGCACGTGCGTTCCTCTTCGCGGAGCTACAAGACGACAATGGGACTGGCCGTGCCTGACTCAGAGGAACTGTTCCACCGGGCCCTGGC
>PVBE011200690.1_pt1 | contig 51889 bp, 51 predicted proteins | sample 1631181 | NCBI WGS metagenome assembly PVBE01 (sample SAMN08397723, study PRJNA350692) | Marine metagenome, whole genome shotgun sequencing project. | isolation source: water | place: Pacific Ocean | collected 2012-04
GGACACCTCGACTTCGTTGAGGACCTGCTTGACGCCCGGCGCCAGCCAAGCGAGCTTGGCCGCGTCGACGCGATGCTCGACGCTGGGCACGACGCCGGTCAAGAGCACCCGCCCCTCGACGACGTCGATGCCGACGCCGATGAAGAGATCCTCGCCGGCCTCGAACAGGCGGCGGTTGAGGTCGACACGGATGGTTACGTCGTCGATGGCGGCGCCGACGGAGCGCTCCTGGGCGACCACCACACCGGTCGTGGCGACGCCCCCGACCAGCGCCCCGGCGCAGCCCGAGAGCCCCAGGGAGGCAACGACGAGAAGGGCGAGGGTCAGGGTGCGACGACGGTTCTCGATCGCAATCATGGAGGCGGAACTCCTGTGCTCGGGGCGGTCACGGCCGCCACGCGTCCTCGAGGTGCACCGGCAGCCGCCATGGTAGCACGACCATCACGTCAAAGCGTACCGCGAGAGACGCGAGCGCGGCGTTCTCGGCCAGGAACATTGCGGCGGCCCGTTCGATGCGCCCACGCTGGCGGGAATCCACCGCCTCGACCGCCGCCGCGTAGTCGCGCCGCGCCTTGACCTCGATCACCGCGATGAGCGCGCCGCGGCGGGCGACGATGTCGATCTCGCCCACCGCCGAACGATAGCGGCGCGCGAGCACCCGGTACCCCTTGAGCCGCAACAGCCGCGCACAGGCCGTCTCGGCCGCGCGACCGGCCCGCTCGGCTCGCCGTCTGCGGCTCATCGCGGTCCGCGCAGCTCCAGCGCGCGGGCATAGAGGACACGGCGGGCAATCCCGGTCGCCCGCGCCACCTCGGCCGCCGCGCGCGCCGGCGGAGTATCGCGGAGCGCGGCGCGCAACAGGGCGTCGGTATTCGGCGCCGTGGCCGCCAGCGCGGGCGGGCGCCCCGGCGGGGCGATGACGAGGACGATCTCGCCGCGGGGCGGAGGCTGGGCGGCATATTCGGCGGCCAGCGCATCGAGGCGGCCGCGCCGCACCTCCTCGAACTTTTTGGTGAGCTCGCGCCCAACCGCGGCCTCGCGCGGTCCCAGCGTCGCCGCCATATCGGCGAGCGAGGAGGCGAGCCGGCGCGGCGATTCGAAGAGCACGAGCGAGGCCGGCACCGCCGCGAGTTCGGCGAGCGCGCGGCGCCGCGCCGTGGGCCGCGAGGGCAGGAAGCCGGCGAACAGAAAGCGGTCGGTCGGTAGTCCGGCGATGCTGAGCGCCGCGGTCACCGCCGAGGGACCGGGCAGGCTGGTGACCTGGACGCCAGCAGCGATGGCGGCGCGAACCAGCCGGTAGCCGGGGTCCGAAATGAGCGGCGTGCCGCCATCGGCAACCAGGACGACGACCTCGCCCGCGGACAGGCGGCGCAACAGGCGGGGGCGCGCGGCGGTGGCATTGTGATCGTGATAGGGAGTGAGCGGGGTGGCGATGGCATAGCGGTGCAACAGCCGCGACGTCACCCGGGTGTCCTCGCAGGCGATGACGTCGGCCGCACCGAGTACCTCGAGCGCCCGCAGGCTGATGTCGCCGAGGTTGCCGATCGGCGTCGCGGCCACATAGAGCCCGGGCGCCGGTTTACTTCGCCCCGCCCCCTGGCTACCCTTGGCGCTCGCTGCATCCGCCGCAGGAGTGGCACGCGTTGCGCGGACCCTGGTTCTCAGCCTTGACCCTTTTCCGCCGTTTCGCCGCTTTGTCATCGGCCCTCGTCGTCATCGGATTGGCAGGCTGCGAGTCGACACTAGAGGCGAACCTGTCGCAATGGCTAGGGGGCAAGGGCACGGCGGATGAAGCGCCGGCGACCGAGCCGCCCACCGAAATCGCCCGCATCGAAGCGCCGCCGCCCGAGCCCGCGCCTGAGCCCGAACCGCTGGTCGAGCCAGCCGCGCCCGAACCCGCGCCGCCGGCGCAGCCTCAGCCGGTGGAGCCGGTCGTCGTCGAGCCCGCGCCGCCGGTGCTAAAGGCACCCGAGGCCGGGCCAGCGACGGTCGCCATTCTGCTGCCGCTGAGCGGGCGCTACTCGGGTCTCGGCGAGTTGATGCTCGACGCCGCCCAGCTCGCGCTGTTCGACGTCGCCGACGAGGGCTTCGTCCTGCGCCCCTACGACACCGCGGGGACCGCGACTGGTGCTACGCAGGCGGCCCAGGCGGCGATCGAGGAGGGCGCGGCGATGGTGCTGGGGCCGGTGTTCAACGCGACCACCGCCGCGGCGGCACCCGCCGCCCGGGAACGCGCCGTCAATGTGATCGCCTTTTCCAACGACCGCGCGGTGGCGGGAAACGGCGTCTTCTTGATGGGTTTCATGCCCGAGCAGCAGATCGAGCGGGTGGTCGCGTTCGCACGCACCCAAGGGATCTCGCGGTTCGCGGCGCTGGTCCCCGAAACCGCTTACGGCACCGCGATCATCGAGGCGCTGCGGGTTTCGGCGGTGCGCAACGAGGGCCGCGTGGTGCGTGTCGAGTACTACCCCGCCGATGCCGCCGAGATCGAGCTGCAGGTACGAAGGCTGGCCCGCTACGACGAGCGCCAGGCGGCGTGGCGGGCGCATCGGCTGGCCTTGGAGGGTCGTGACGATGCCGATGCGGAAGCCGCGCTGGCGGCGCTGGCGAGGACCCAGACGGTCGGCCGGCTCGATTACGATGCGGTAATCCTGCCCGAAGGCGGGCCCAGCCTGCGCTCGATCGCCTCGCTTTTGCCCTACTACGATATCGACCCCAACACGATCCGATTCATCGGGACGTACCTTTGGTACGAGCCCGACTTGGGACGCGAACCGGCTTTGGTCGGCGGCTGGTACGCCGGCCCGCTGCCGGCCCAGAAGGACGCGTTTCGCGGACGTTTCGAGGCATCGTACGGCCGCGCGCCGCCGGCCATCGCCAGCATCGCATACGACGCCGTAGCGTTGGCGGCGGCGCTGGCGAAGAAAGGCGACTTCTCGGCCCAAGCGATTCTCTCACCCAACGGCTTCGCCGGCATCGACGGGATCTTCCGCTTCAACCGCGACGGCACCGCCGACCGCGGGCTCGCGGTCATTGAGGTCACATCACTCGGCTTCCGGGTCGTTTCGAGCCCACCCTCGACGTTTCAGCCGCTGGGCTACTAGCGGGCAAGGCCATCGCGCCGAGTAGGCGTTCGAGGACCCCGTCGAGCAGGCGGCGCCCGTGGACGGTGGCGCGCAGCCTGTGGTCCTCGAGCGCCACGAGCCCACCCTCGAGGAGAGGCTCGAGCGTCTGGCGCGGAATGATCGCCGCGAACGGCAGCCCGACGACGGCCTCGAAACGAGCCAACGAAACCCCTTCGGCGAGGCGCAGCCCCATGAGCAGCATCTCGGTGGCGCGAGCCGCGCGATCGATCGGCCCGCTGGCCTCGGTCCCGTTCCCCGTCGACTCGACGGCCTCGAGCCAGGCCTCGGGCCGCTGGAGCTGGCGGGCGTAGTGCCGCTCGGACCCGACCGTGAAGCGGCCGTGGGCGCCGGGGCCGATGCCGAGGTATTCGCCGTAGCGCCAGCACGTGAGGTTGTGACGGCCCTCGTGGCCGGGCGCGGCGTGGTTCGAGATCTCGTACGCGGACAGGCCGGCGGCGGCGCATCGCTCTTGGGCGAGCGTGTAGAGCGTGGCAGCAGCGTCGTCGCCGGGCAGGTTCAGAGCGCCGCGCCGCGCCGCTCGATGGAACGCCGTGCCCGGCTCGATGGTGAGCTGGTAGAGCGAGAGATGACCGCTCACAAGCGCGAGCGCGGAATCGAGCTCGCGGCGCCAGGCGAGGGCGGTCTGGCCGGGGCGGGCGTAGATGAGGTCGAAGGTCATAGCCGGAAAGACATCGGCGGCGACGGCCAGCGCCCGGCGCGCCTCGGCGGTGTCGTGGTCGCGACCGAGTGCGGTGAGCGCCGCATCGTCGAGCGCCTGGACGCCGAGCGACAGCCGGGTCACGCCGGCGGCACGGAACTCGGCGAAGCGGCCGGCCTCGGCCGAGGACGGGTTGGCCTCGAGGGTGACCTCGGCGTCCGGCGCGAGGCCGAGGTGGCGCCGCGCGCACTCGATGACCGCGGCGACGGTCTCGGGCGCCATCAGCGAGGGCGTGCCGCCGCCGAAGTAGAGGCTGGTCGCGGCGCGGCCTGGCGCGCGCGCGGCGAAGTGCTCGAGCTCGCGCAGCAACGCCTGTCGCCAGCGCGCCTGCTCGACAGCCTTGCGGCGGTGGACGTTGAAATCGCAGTAGGGGCAGATGGCGCGGCAGAACGGCCAGTGCACATAGATGCCGAACCCGGGGCTGGCGAAACCGGGTTCGGGTACCGGCTCAACGGCGGGTGCGGAAACAGGCATCGCTCAGGCGCGCGAAGGCGATCGCGCGATGGTTGATGGCGTGCTTTGCCGCGGGAGCCATCTCGGCGAAGGTGATCGCGTGGCCTTCGGGCCGGAAGATCGGGTCGTAGCCGAAACCGTTTTCGCCGCGCGGCGGCCACACGATGGTGCCCTCAACGCGGCCCTCGAAGGTTTCGCAGTGGCCGTCGGGCCAAGCGAGCGTCAGCGCGGCCACGAAATACGCGCCGCGCGCCTCGGGCCGATCGGCGCCGAGCGTCTTTAGCTCAGCTTGAACCCGGGCCATGGCCACGGCGAAATCGCGCGCCCGCCCGGCCCAGCGCGCCGAGCGTATGCCCGGCGCTCCGCCAAGCGCCTCGACCGCGAGACCCGAATCATCGGCAAGCGCGATTGCGCCCGCGTGCAAGGCTGCCGAGCGCGCCTTCAGCTCGGCGTTGGCGGCGAAGCTCGCGCCCGTTTCCTCGGGCTCGGGCAGGGCGAGCTCGGCCGCCGAGCGCACCGCGATGCCGAATGGGACCAAGAGCTCACCGATCTCCCGCGCTTTGCCCGGGTTGTGGGTGGCCACGATCAGGGCATCGCCGGTGAACCGGCGGGCCACGCCTCAGCCGCGCCCAGCCGCGTCGGCTTGCGCCGCCACCAGCGCGCCCACGCCTCCCTTGGCGAGGCGAAGCAATCGCCCGAATTGGGCTTGGGTGAACGGCTCTCCTTCCGCGGTCCCTTGAATCTCGACGATACGACCGCGGTCGGTGAGGACGAAATTGGCGTCGACCTCGGCGGCCGCATCCTCGGCGTAATCGAGATCGAGCAAGGGCACGCCGGCAACGATGCCGCACGAGACCGCTGCGACGTGGCCGATGAGCGGCACCGCCGGTATGCGGCCGTCGGCGACGAGGCGCTCGAAGGCGAGCCGGAGCGCGACCCAGGCCCCGGTAATGGCGACGGTCCGGGTTCCGCCGTCGGCCTGTAGGACATCGCAGTCGACGCGCATTTGGCGCTCGCCAAAGGTCCGCAGGTCGGTCGCCGCGCGTAGCGAGCGGCCGATCAAGCGCTGAATCTCTTGGGTCCGACCGGATTGGCGACCGCGCGCCGCCTCGCGCACGGTTCGAGATTCGGTCGCCCGCGGCAGCATGCCGTACTCGGCAGTCACCCAGCCGCTGCCGGAATCGCGGAGGAAGGGCGGCACCCGGTTCTCGAAGCTGGCGGTGCACAGGACCTGGGTTTCGCCGAAGTGCGCGAGGCACGAGCCTTCGGCGTACTTGCTGACGCCGGTCTCGAGCCGGACTTTACGCAGCGCATCCGCCGCGCGGCCCGAGGGACGGTTGTAACGCTTGGCAACCATGACGGTCCAATTAGGCCGCGACAAACACTCGGCTGGCAAGCGTTTCCGGCGCTCGCGTTGACGCGCACCGGGCGCGTTACTACATTCCTAGTCCCAGTATCGGCAGTGTCGAAAAGGCTTGACCGCGACCATGATCCACGCGCTGAACGAGCGCTCGCGTAGCATCTTCAGGCACATCGTCGAAGCCTACGTCGATTCCGGCGAACCGATCGGCAGCCGCACCCTGGCGCGGCAGCTCAATATCGGTCTTTCGCCGGCCTCGATTCGCAACGTGATGGCGGACCTGGAGATGGCGGGATTGCTGTACGCCACCCACCGCTCGGCCGGGCGCATGCCGACCGAGGCGGGGCTGCGGTTCTTCGTCGACGGGCTTTTGGAGGTCGGCCACCTGGACGAAGAGGAGCGCCGCAGCATCGAAGCCCACGGCACCGCCGGTGGCAGCGTCGAGGAGCTGCTGACCGAGGCGATCAGCACCCTGTCGGGACTGTCGCGCTGCGCCGGGCTGGTGGTCGTACCGACCGACGATTCTCCCTTGCGCCACATCGAGTTCGTGAAGCTCGGGCGGGATCGAATGCTGGTCGTCATCGTCACCGACGACGGCTCGGTCGAGAATCGCATCATCGAGATGGACGAGGACGTTCCGGCCTCGACGATCACCCGGGCGGTCAACTACCTGAACGCCCGCCTGACCGGCCGGACCCTCAAGGAGGCGGTGGCCGAGGTTCGCGCCGAACTAGAATCGCATCGCGCGGAACTGGACGAGCTGACCGCGCGCGTGGTCGAGACCGGGCTGGCCACGTGGAGCGGCGAGGATCGCCATACGCTGATCGTCCGTGGTCAGGCGAATCTGTTGGAGGATGTGACCGCGCTTGAGGACCTGGAGCGGATCCGCACCCTTTTCGACGCGCTCGAGGACAAGGGCGAGTTCGCCCAGCTTCTGGATCTCGCCGTCGAAGCCGAAGGAGTACGAATATTCATCGGCGCCGAGAACGACCTCTTCGGCTTGGCCGGGTGTTCCCTGGTCGTGGCGCCCTATGTCAACGGCCGCGAACAGATCGTCGGCGCGCTTGGCGTGATCGGCCCAACGCGGCTCAATTACGCGCGAATCATCCCGCTCGTCGACTACACGGCCAAGGTGATCGGCAGGCTGGTCAGCGGACAGGAGGCGGCGGCGTGAAGAAGCCGGCCAAACGAACCGGCGGAGCGGCCAAGACGCGACGGCAGACCCCCGCCAACGACGCTACGAAGGCCACGGCGAGCCCCGAAGCCAATGGCGGCGCCGCGGACGCGGCCGGCAGCGAGATCACCGAGGAGGCCTCCACCGTCCAGGCCGGCGCCGAGGCCGCGCCGGCTGGCGAGGCCTCGGGCGGCGCCGCGCCGGACCCGACGAGCCCCGAAGAGCAGGCGGCGGAGCTCAGGGACCGGCTGTTGCGGGCCATGGCCGAGACCGAGAACGTGCGCCGGCGTGCCGAGCGCGAGCGCGAGGAGGCCCGAAAATACGCCGTGACCGACCTCGCCCGCGACTTGGTGGGCATCGTTGACAACCTGCATCGCGCCATCGACGCCGCACCGGCGCCCAGCGACGAGGGTGACGGGGTGCTCAAGAGCCTGCTCGAAGGCGTCGAAATGACCCAGCGCGAGTTGCTGGCGATACTCGAGCGCCACGACATACGGGCGATCAACCCGATCGGCGAAAAATTCAATCCAAACTACCATCAGGCCATGTTCGAGGTGCCCGAAACCGGGCAAGCGCCGGGGACCATCGTAGAGGTCACCCAGATCGGCTATGCCATCGCCGACCGGCTGCTGCGCCCGGCGGCGGTCGGCGTCGCGGCCGCGAGCCGGGAGGGAGACGGGCCGCCGACCCGGATCGATACCAAGGTTTGAGCGCGCCGGGACGAAAAATCCTTGCGCCGCCATGGTTGCGGGGGGATTTGCGGGTTCTTATATATCGGACCAACCGGTAGTACGGATGTGAGTTGAGGACGGCGCCGCCACTGCGGCGTGCGTCCGCTTGCCACGAGGAAGAGAGAGAGACATGGCTAGGCCAATTGGGATCGACCTGGGTACGACCAACTCCTGTGTCGCGGTGATGGACGGCAAGGTGCCGAAAGTCATCGAGAACGCCGAGGGCGCGCGCACCACGCCCTCGATGGTCGCGTTTACCGACGAATCGGAGCGGCTGGTCGGACAGTCGGCCAAGCGCCAGGCCGTGACCAACCCAGAGGGGACGCTGTATGCGATCAAACGGCTGATCGGCCGCCGTTTCGACGATCCGATGACCGATCGAGACAAGGAAATGGTGCCCTATGAGATCGTCAAGGCCGACAACGGCGACGCCTGGGTGCAGGTGGACGGCACCAAATACTCGCCAAGTCAAGTCAGCGCCTTCGTCCTGCAGAAGATGAAAGAGACCGCCGAGGCCTACCTTGGCGAGCCGGTCGCCGAGGCGGTGGTCACGGTGCCGGCGTATTTCAACGACGCCCAACGCCAGGCGACGAAGGACGCCGGCAAGATCGCCGGACTGGAGGTCCTGCGCATCATCAACGAGCCCACCGCGGCTTCGCTCGCCTACGGCCTGGACAAAGGCAAGGGTGGCATCATCGCGGTCTATGACCTTGGCGGAGGCACCTTCGATATTTCGATCCTCGAGATCGGCGACGGCGTCTTCGAGGTCAAGGCCACCAACGGCGATACCTTCCTCGGCGGCGAGGACTTCGACATGCGGCTGGTCGACTACTTGGCCGAGGAGTTCCAAAAGGAGCAGGGGATCGATCTGCGCAAGGACCGGCTGGCGCTGCAGCGACTGAAGGATTCCGCCGAGAAGGCCAAGATCGAGCTTTCGAGCGCCATGCAGACCGAGGTCAACCTACCCTTCATTACCGCCGATTCCTCGGGCCCCAAGCACCTGACGATGAAGCTGACGCGGGCCAAGCTGGAGGCCGTGGTCGGCGACCTGATCGAACGCACCATCGGGCCGTGCAAGGCGGCGTTGAAAGACGCCGGACTCAACGCCGGCGAGATCGTCGACGTGGTGCTGGTGGGCGGTATGACGCGCATGCCCAAGGTCACCGAGACGGTGAAGAACTTCTTCGGCCGCGAGCCCCACAAGGGCGTCAACCCCGACGAGGTGGTGGCGATGGGCGCGGCCATTCAGGCCGGCGTCCTCAAGGGCGACGTGAAGGACGTGCTGCTGCTCGACGTGACGCCGCTGTCGCTGGGGATCGAGACCTTGGGCGGTGTGTTCACCCGCTTGATCGAACGCAACACCACGATCCCGACCAAGAAGTCGCAGGTCTTCTCGACTGCCGAGGACAACCAGGGCGCGGTGACGATCCGGGTCCACCAGGGCGAACGCGAGATGGCCTCGGACAACAAACTGCTTGGCCAGTTCGACCTTGTCGGGCTGCCGCCGGCGCCGCGCGGCGTACCGCAGATCGAGGTCGCCTTCGATATCGACGCCAACGGCATCGTCAATGTCTCGGCCAAGGACAAGGGCACCAACCGCGAGCAGCAGATTCGCATTCAGGCTTCGGGCGGGCTCGGGGAAGCCGACATCGAGCGCATGGTCAAGGAGGCCGAGGCGCACGCGAGCGAGGACCAGGCGCGGCGGGCACTGGTGGAGGTACGAAACCAAGCCGACGTGTTGCTGCATAGCGCCGAGAAGAACCTCAAGGAGTTCGGCGAGGCCGTCTCGGCGGACGAACGCCAACAGATCGAAAACGACGCCGAGGCGCTGCGCAGCGCCAAGGACGGCGACGATCTGGCCGCCATCCAGAGCAAGATCGAGGCGCTGTCCACCTCGTCGATGAAGCTTGGCGAGGCCATGTACAAGGCCCAGGCCGAGGGCCAGGCCGACGACACCGCGACGAGCGAGGAAGCGGCGGACAGCGGCAACGGCGGCGCCGACACCTCGGAAGCGGAGGAGCCGGCCAGCACCGACGACGACGTGGTCGACGCCGATTTCGAGGAAGTCGACGAGGACAAGAAGAACAAGTCGGCGTGAGCGGCGCAGCCAAGGCGCAGCAACGCGATCGCCGGAACCAGCCCTAGCATCGTACCGGCGCGGCGATGAGCAAACGCGACTACTACGAGGTAATCGGGGTCGATCGGAGCGCCTCGGCGGCGGACCTCAAGAAGGCATATCGCCAGCGCGCGATGCAGCTCCCCCCCGACCGCAACCCCGACGACCCCGACGCCGAGACGAGTTTCAAGGAACTGAACGAGGCCTATGACGTTCTTCGGGACGGCGAGCGCCGGGCCGCATACGATCAGTTCGGGCACGCCGCGTTCGAAGCGGGCGGCCACGGACATGCCGGCGGTTTCGACTTCGGGAGCACCTTCGCCGACGTCTTCGACGACTTGTTCGGCGACTTCGTGGGCGGGGGCCGGCGCTCTCGTACGGGGGGCACCCGCGGCGCCGACCTTCGTTACAATCTCGAGGTAAGTCTCGAGGACACGTTCAGCGGCACGACGACGCAAATCCGCGCGCCGACCTCGGTGACCTGCGAATCGTGTGAGGGCAGCGGCGCCGAGGGGCGCACCCAGCCGGTGGCTTGTCCGGGTTGCGGCGGCGCCGGCAAGGTCCGCGCCCAGCAGGGCTTTTTCACCATCGAAAGAACCTGTCCGACCTGCCAGGGCATCGGCCGCATTATCAAGGACCCGTGCCACACCTGCGGCGGCGCCGGGCGCGTGCGCAAGGAAAAGACGCTCTCGGTCAACGTCCCCGCGGGGGTCGAGGACGGCACCCGTATCCGACTTGCCGGCGAGGGCGAGGCCGGCGTGCGCGGCGGCCCGCCCGGCGATCTTTATATCTTCCTCTCGGTCGCGCCCCACCGCATCTTCCAACGCGAGGGCACCCACATCTATTGCCGGGTCCCGATCCCCATGACCACGGCGGCACTGGGTGGCTCGATCGAGGTGCCGACCATCTCCGGCGGCCGCGCCAAGGTGACCATTCCCGCCGGAACGCAGGCGGGCAAGCGGTTCCGCCTCTCGGGCAAAGGTATGCCGGTATTGCGGAGCAGCGGCCGCGGCGACATGTACATCGAGGTCGTTACCGAGACGCCGGTCAATCTGAGCAAGCGGCAAAAGGAGCTGCTCAAGGACTTCGAGGGCGAGGGCGGCGCCCGGACCAACCCCGAATCCGAGGGCTTCTTCGCCAAGGTGAAGGAGCTGTGGGAGGACCTGCGCGAATAAGCGCGCCCCGCCCGGCGGCCTATGGTTAAATCCCAGGTGGTTTCGGCCCGGAGGGAGCGCCATGGCGGAGATCAAGATCGGCATCGTCGGTTGCGCCGGCCGCATGGGGCAGACCCTTGCGCGGCTGGTACACCAGAGCGAGGGATTCGCGCTGGCGGGCGGCACCGAGGCGGCCGGGCACGCCGCGCTCGGCCGCGATCTTGGCGAGGTGGCGGGGCTCGGACCGTTGGGACTTGCCATCGGCGAGGACTCAAGCGCGCTGTTCGCGGCCGCCCAGGCGGTGCTCGATTTCACCGCGCCGGAAGCGAGCGTGGGCCACGCCGAGGCCGCCGCGGCGACCGGGACCGCGCTGGTCATCGGCACCACCGGGCTCGATGCCGGGCACGATGCCCGCATTGCCGAGGCCGCGCAGCGGGCCGCCATCGTCCGCGCCCCGAACATGAGCCTTTGCGTCAACCTGATGATCGCGCTGGCCAAGGAGGCCGCGGCGAGCCTAGGGGAGGACTACGACATCGAGGTCGTGGAGATGCATCACCGGGGCAAAGTCGATGCGCCCTCGGGAACCGCGCTGGCGCTGGGGCGGGCCGTGGCGGCGGGACGCGGCATCGACCTCGAGGCGCATAGCGCACGCGCCCGCGACGGGTTCACCGGGCCACGGCGGCGCGGCGACATCGGGTTCGCCGTGCTGCGCGGCGGCGACGTCGTCGGCGAACACTCGGTGGTCTTCGCCGCCGATGGGGAGCGTCTGGAACTCACGCACCGCGCCACCAGCCGCCTCACCTTCGCCCGCGGGGCGCTGCGCGCGGCGGGCTGGGCCCACGACAAGCCGCCCGGAGTCTATGGCATGGCCGACGTGCTCGGCCTCTAGCCTCACGCCGAGGCCGCGAGCGGTTCGGAGTAGCGCGCCGCTTCCCAGCCCAGCATCGCCTGCTTGCGTGCCCGGCCCCAGCGATAGCCGCTGACGACGCCGCTTTGGCGGATCACGCGGTGGCAGGGGATCAGGAACGAGACCGGGTTGGCCGCCACCGCCCCGGCCACCGCCCGCGCGGCGGTGGGCTTGCCGAGATGGTGGGCCAAGGCCTGATACGAGACGACGCGGCCGGGCGGGATGCGCAACAGCGCCTCCCACACCCGGATCTGGAAGTTGGTGCCCCGGACCGAGAGGTGGATCGGCCCCGCGCCCGCGGCCGGCGCAAACGCACGGGCGACGAACCCCGCCGCCACGTCGTGGTCTTCGACGAGGCGCGCGCGAGTCCAGGGTGCGGCGAGCTCGGCGAGCGTCGTTTCAACCTCGTCGACGGCGACGAAGGCGAGGCCGCAAACGCCACGCTCGGTAGCCATCACCAGGCACGGCCCGAAGGGGCTCGGATGCACGCCGTGGCGGACCACCAGGCCGGCCGCCCGCGCCTTGTACTCGCCGGGCGTCATCGCCTCGCAGGTCACGAACAGGTCGTGCAGTCGGCCGGGCCCGGAGAGGCCGGCATCGAAGCCGGCATCGAGCACGCTTTGCGAATCGGCGAGCGCGCGCTTGGCGTGCTCCAAGGTGAGGTACTGAACGAAGCGCTTGGGGCTGATTCCGGCCCAGCGCCGAAACAGGCGCTGAAAGTGGTACGGGCTGAGGCCCACGTGCCGGGCCACGGCGTCGAGCCCCGGTTGATCCAGATAGCGAGCGTTGAGATAGCCGATCGCCGCATCGATGCGCGCGTAGTCGCCGGACGCCGCGGCCAACCGGGGCGGTGAGGCATCTCCTGGGATCGGTTGCAGTGCGGTCATGGCTACCTTGGTACGCCGCTGGGCAGCGCCGGACCACCCGATTCTTGCGCCACCTTCAGCCGTGGTAGTGGACGGCGCCGGCACGCGCCAGGGCGGCGCGCAGGGTCGCGGCGACCTCATGGCGCTCGCCCGGCGCGAGGAAGGCGCCGATGACCAGGCGCCGGCCGTGCGAGCAGAGCGCAAGCTGGCCGCTCTGGGCGCCGCCCTCGTCCAACTCGACGCGCAGCCAGTAGGGCTGGAAGGACCATGTCCGGACCGCGCCGCGAGCGCTGGTTCGCCGCACCACGAGGTCGCTGGCGCGCAGGCGGATGGTCTCGACCACGCGGCCCGAGCGGTAGCTGAACCGGAAGGCGAGATAGAACAGGACCACGTCGAGGCCGAGGAAACCCATGACCGGCCAGGCGCCGGCGAAATAGAAGGCGAGGCCGGCCCCAAAGCTGACCCCGGCGACGAGCGTCATCAGCAGCCAAAACCCGGCCGGGCTGAGCGATCGGTGGGGCGAGAGGACGAGGTCGAGCGCTGGCGTATCATCCTCGTGGGCATCGCCATGCAGGATTCCGTCGGGCCGATCGTCCATCCGCCATGATACGACGGCCGGCGCGCCGCGGGCAAAGCGTGAGGCCCTTTTCGCGCGGCGCGCGCGCGGCTAAGTTGGGACCATGAAAAGGCCGACGCTTGAAGAGTTCTTCCGGCGCCTGGCGAAGGCGCGCCCCGCACCCAAGGGCGAGCTTGGGTCGCGCAACCCGTACACGTTGTTGGTCGCGGTCGTACTCTCGGCGCAGGCGACCGATGCGGGCGTCAACAAGGCCACGCCGGCGCTCTTCGAGGCCGCCGACACGCCGGCCAAGATGGTGGCGCTCGGCGAGGCGCGGGTGCGCGTGTTCATCAAGTCCATTGGCCTTTTTAACACCAAGGCGAAGAACGTCATCAAGCTGAGCCAGCAGTTGTTGGAGACCCATGGCGGCGAGGTTCCGCGCGACCGCGACGCGCTGGTGGCGCTGCCCGGCGTCGGGCGCAAGACCGCGAACGTGGTCTTGAATGCCGCCTTCGGCGAGCCGACGATCGCCGTCGACACTCACGTATTCCGCCTCGGCAACCGGACCGGGCTGGCCCGCGGCAAGACGCCGCTGGCGGTGGAGGAGAAGCTTCTAAAGGCGGTGCCCGAACGCTATCAGCAGGGCGCCCACCACTGGCTGATCCTGCACGGCCGCTATGTATGCAAGGCGCGCAAGCCCGAGTGCCCGACCTGCATCGTCGCCGATCTCTGCGCCTTCAAGGCGAAGACGACGTTCCTCTGAACTAGCCGCCGCTGGCGCCGGGGGCTTGGAGGTGGGCGGCCAGGCAGTCGTGTCGCGAAATGCCGTTGAGGCCGCGCATCTCGAAGTGGGTGACCGAGGGCCCGCCCTCGCTTTCGTAGAGGAAGAGGTGAAGCACGCACTCGCTTCCCGCGTATTGCCAGACCTCGGCCGGGGGCTCACGCCGCACCAGTGCAGGGCGGCCCAAGAGCTTCGCCGCCTCGCCGACGCTCAAGCCGATAAGCCGTTCGGGATCGGCGTCGACGGCGACATAGGGATCGGGTGCGGAGGCCACGAGCGTCGCGCCGGCCCCGCCCTCGGCGTCGGGCTCGGCGGGAACCAACTCGACGTCGCTCCCGGCGGCCGCCACGGAAGCACCCGGCTCGGCCGGCGAAATGGGCAGCGTCCCGGTCTCGACGCCACACCCGGCCGCCGCCGCAAGGGCGCCGAGCGCGAGGATCGAGCGCAGCACGGCGCTATCAGTCCTTGACCGCCTCCGCTTCCTTCTCCGGCCGCGGATCGGTTGGGGCCTGGCGGACGGGCGCCGGTGCATCGTCGCCGCCGAGCGCCTGGATGTCCCCGGCCACCTGGCCGCCGCGCTGGATCTCGATCTCGCGATAGCGGATGGCGCCAGTGATGCGGCCCGTGCCGAGAACGACCAAGCGATTGCGCACTGTGAGCGAGCCCTCGAAATCACCGCTGACCCGCGCGTCCTCGACCTCGGCGATACCCTTGAACAGGCCGCCGGCGGCGATCTCGATGGTCTGGCAGGCGCTGAGACTGGCCTCGACCCGCCCCTCGACCACCAGGGTTTCGCAGGCCTCGATCTCGCCCGAGAGGCTGATCTCGCCGCCCACGGTCAGCCGTTTCGCGTCAGCGCCCAGGCTCACCGGACCGGTGGCCCTGACCCCAGGTATCTCGGTGACGCGGCGCGAAATCTCGGGCCGGTACTGGGTGGTTGTCGCGTCGGTGTTTGCCATGTGAATCCTGTCTTAGGGACTGGGCCGAGCCGGCCTCATTCCTCTAGCCGCTTGTAAATGTGCACCATCGCGGCCGTGGCGATCAGCGGCGTCACTAGGTTGACGATCGGCACCGTGAACAGGAAGGTCATAACGATACCCGCCACGGACAATCGCCATCGGTACCGCTTCCTCAACTCGAGCGCCGCCTTGCCATCGAGGTGACGCAAGGCGACCAGCTCGAAATACTCGCGGCCCAGAAGATAGCCGTTTAACCCATAGAAAACAAAGACATTTAGCCCCGGCACGAAGATGTAAATCGGCAACGCGAGGAGGTTTAGCCGGATCACGTCCCACAGGTACTTCAATCCGACCGCGAGTCCGCGCCCGATCGAAAGGTCCTTGCCCGGCGGGTCGTTCGGGTAGTGGCGGATCTCGACCGCATCGGCGATGCCCTCGAGGAACATGCCGACGAAGATCGAGACCAGCACCGTGAAGAGGATCCAGGCGCTTCCCAACAACACCCCGAAGCCCACGATCCAGGCCACGATGTCGAAGAACCAGCCGCTGAGCCAGCCCGGTACCCAATCCGGGGTGAGCCAATCGATCAACCACCACACCGCCCCGGCAAGGGCGAGGAAGACGATCGCGCTGAACCCCGTGCTCAGCCACAAGACGCGGCGGAACGCGGGGTCCCAGAGCTGGGCAATGGCCTTGGCGAACGCCGCGATCACGACGGCGGTCCGCTGACCTCGGTCGGCACCATCGCCGCGAAGGGCTGCATGGCCTCGAACAGCGCCGCCGCCGCCAGCACCTTGGCTTCGCCGCGCGGCGGGCCGACAATCTGCAGGCCCACCGGCAGCCCCGATTCGGTCAAGCCACAGGGGACGGAGATCGCGGGACACGTGGTCAGGGTGATGGCGAAAGAGAGCGCGAGCCAGTTGACGTAGTTTTCGAACTTGGTGCCCTCAACCTCGGTCACATACCGCAGCGCACCGTCGTATGGCGGCACCACGACGGCGGGACTGAGCAGCAGGTCGTAGTCGTCGAAGAATCCGACCGCGCGGTGGAACAGCGCCGTGCGCGCACGTTCGGCGCGGCCGATTTCATCGGCGCTCAAACTCAGGCCCTTTTCGATGTTCCAGACGATTTCGGGCTTGAGCTGTGAGCGATGTTCGTCGAGCAGCGGCGCCTTGTCGGCGGCGAAGTGGGCGGCGCGTAGGGTCTGGAAGATATCCTCGGCGTCGCTGAGGTCGGGACACGCCTCCTCGACCGCGGCACCGAGGCCAGCGAAGGATTGGGCCGCGGCGGCGCAGATGCCGGCCACCTCAGCCGCCACCGGAACGACGCCGAGGTCACGGCTGTAGGCCACGCGGCGGGGCGGCGCGGGCTGGAGCGCAGCCTCGAGAAACGGCACTTCGGGCCGGGGCAGCGACAGCGGATCGTCGGGGTGAGCGCCGCATTGGGCATCGAGCATCAGCGCGAGATCGGCGACATTGCGCGCCATCGGGCCGGCCACGGTAAGCGCCTGGTAGACGATGCGCCGGGGCCCCGCAGCGACCCGGCCAGGCGCCGGTCTGATCCCGACGACGCCGCAATAGCTGGCCGGAATCCTGAGACTCCCGCCCATATCGGATCCGGTCGCGAGCCACACCTGGCCAACCGCCAGCGCCACCGCGGAGCCGCCCGAGGAGCCGCCCGGGGTGAGCGTGGTGTTCCACGGATTGTGGGTGTGCCCGAAGACTTCGTTGAAGGTGTGGGCGCCGGCGGCGAGCTCGGGGGTGTTCGACTTGGCGAGCACGATGGCGCCGTTTTCCTCGAGCCGCTCGACCTCGTAGCCCGAGCGCTCGGGAACGTGATCGGCGTAGATGGGCGAGCCAAAGGTGGTGCGTACGCCGGCGACCTCGGTCATGTCCTTGACCGCGATCGGCAGGCCGTGCAGGTGCCACGGCGGGGCGTCTTCGGCCGGCATTGCCATGAGCCGCTCGGCGTGTCCTCGGGCGCGCTCGGGGCACAGCGTGGGGAGCGCGTTGAGCGCGCCGTCGGTCTCGGAGATGCGGGCGAGCGCGGCCTCGATGAGCTCAAGCGGCGAAACCTCGCGCCGCGCGAGCTTCGCCACCGCCTCGCGCGCGGTCAGCCGCACCAGCTCATCCATTGCCCGGCAGTGTGAAAGGGCTGAGACGTGTTGTCGAGCCATACTTGTCTCGGCGTGGGAGCGTCTGTAGGTTTGGCCCCCGGAGCGCCAGCCGCCGGGGATTTCGATGTCGAATCAGGAACTTGGGCTTGTCGGGATCGGCAACGCGATCGTCGATGTGCTGACGCATGCCGATGAGGACTTTCTCTTGCGGCACGCGCTGACAAAGGGGGCGATGACGCTGATCGACGATCAGCGGGCGGACGAGGTCTACGCCGCCATGGGCCCGGGGATCGAGGTATCGGGCGGCTCGGCCGCCAACACCATGGTCGGATTCGCCGCGCTTCGCGGCGAGGGCGCCTTCATCGGCAAAGTTCGCGAGGACCAGCTTGGCGAGGTGTTCGCCCACGACCTACGCGCCGCCGGGGTCCGCTTCACGACGCCGCTTGCCGTCGATGGCCCGGCGACGGCACGCTGCCTGATCGTCGTCACCCCCGACGCCCAGCGCACCATGAACACCTACCTCGGCGCCTGTGTCGGCCTGGGTCCCGAAGACGTCGACGTGGACGCGGTCGCCGCGGCGAAAGTCACCTACCTCGAGGGCTACCTGTGGGACCCACCGGGCGCCAAGGCCGCGTTCCGCAGAGCCATATCGGTGGCCCACGCGGCCGGGCGCGAGATCGCGCTGACGCTGTCGGACCCATTCTGCGTGGACCGCTACCGTGAGGAGTTCCTCAAGCTCGCGGAGACCGAAGTCGACATCTTGTTCGCCAACGAGGCCGAAATCATGTCGCTTTACGAGCTACCCAGCTTCGACGACGCGCTGCAGCGCGTGCGCAGCCGACGAGGCGTTACGGTGCTAACCCGCAGCGCCGCCGGATCGGTCGTGGTGACCGCCGATTCATTGCACGTGATCGACGCTGAGCCGGTGGCCAAGGTCGTCGATACCACGGGCGCGGGCGACCTTTATGCGGCGGGATTCCTCTATGGCTACACCCGAGGCTTCGGCCCCTATGAGGCCGGCCGGCTGGGCAGCATTGCCGCAGCCGAGGTGGTCGGACATTTCGGGGCCCGACCCGAGGCATCGCTGGCCAAGCTGGCCGCGCGGGGTCTCGGCCGTGCGATCTGAAGGCTCGATGCGGGCCTCCGGGCTGGTACAATAGGCCGTGGGTGCGAAGATAGATTGGATCGCGAGGGCCCGGCTTACGAGCGGCGTGGTGCTGTTCGTCTTCGTCGCCAGCCATCTTCTGAACCACGCGCTCGGCATCATCTCGCTCGCCACCATGGAGGCCGGCCGCGAGGTGTTCTTGGCGGTCTGGCGCAACCCCGTCAGCTCCATCGTGCTGATCGCGTCGCTGCTGATCCATTTCGGACTCGTCCTCTACACCATGTTTCGGCGACGTACGCTGCGCATGCCGGTTCGCGAGGCGCTGCAGATCGTCGCCGGTCTGGCGATCCCGCCCCTCCTTGCGGTTCACGTCATCGGCACTTGGGGACTGAACCAAAACTTCGGCGTTACGGACCTCTACGCCTATGTCGTGATGGCCATTTGGGTGTTCGAGCCAGTGGAGGGCCTGAAACAAACGATCGCGCTGCTGATCGCCTGGTTCCACGGCTGCGTCGGTCTGCATTACTGGCTCAAGCTCAAGCCCTGGTACCCGAAGGTCGGCGGCACCCTGTTCGCCCTGGCGATGTTGTGGCCCGCCTTCGCGCTATTCGGCTTCGCCAGCGCCGGCCGCGAGGTGACCATCCTGATGCACGATCAGGAGTGGCTGGACGCGGTACGGGCCGCCATCGGCGGCCCCGACGAGGCCGGCGTCAGCTGGGCGCTGGCGGCGATCCGGAACAGCTACTGGGGGCTGGCGGTCATTCTTGTGGCGGTGCTGGCCCTGCGCTGGATCCGCATGACGATGCGCCGGGCGTCCGAGCTTACGCTCAGCTATCCCGACGGGTGCGCCCTGACCGTGCGGCGGGGCATCTCGATCTTGGAGGCGAGCCGCGACGCCGGTATTCCTCACGCCTCGGTATGCGGCGGGCGCGGCCGGTGCTCGACCTGCCGGGTGCGGGTCGGCAACGGCAAAGAGCACCTGCCGCCACCGGGCGAGGACGAGGCCCGGGTCTTGAAGCGGGTCGGCGCGGCGGCCAACGTCCGACTTGCCTGTCAGATACGGCCCATCAACGACCTTACGGTCACGCCGCTTTTGCCGGCCGCGGCGCAAGCCAGCGACGGCCACGCCCGGCCCGCCTTTATCGAGGGCAGCGAACGCGAGATCGCCATCATGTTCGTCGATATACGCGCGTTCACCCAAATGGCCGAAAAGAAGCTCCCCTACGACACCGTGTTCGTGCTGAACCAGTACTTCCGCACCATGGGCACCGCGGTCGAGGAAGCGGGCGGACGGCTCGACAAGTTCATCGGCGACGGCGTGATGGCGTTGTTCGGCATGGACGGCGATGCAGCCGAGGGATGCCGCAGTGCGTTGATCGCGGCCCGGGCGATGTCGGCCTCGCTCCAGGATCTGAACGCGAATCTCAAAGAGGACCTGGACGAGGCCATCCGCATCGGCATCGGCATCCACGCCGGTCCGGTGATCGTCGGCGAGATGGGCTATGCGGCGGTGCGCTCGGTGACCGCGGTCGGCGACGCCGTCAACACCGCGAGCCGGCTGGAGACGGCGAACAAAGACTTCAAAAGCCAGTTGGTGGTCTCGGCCGAGGTGGTCGAGCGGGCCGCGGTCGATCTTTCCCAGTTTCCGCTGCAGGAGATCTCGATTCGCGGCCGCGACGAGCAGGTTGCCGTCCACGTCCTGGACGATGCCACGAAACTGCCCGAGATCGCCGCCGCCAAGGCGGCCTGAAAGCCCGAACTAGGAGCGCGCGAGCATCGGGCCGAGGTTGCGGCCGGCGAAGATGTGGACGTGGAAGTGAGGGACTTCCTGATTGGCGTCGGCGCCGTGGTTGGCGAGGATGCGGTAGCCTTGGGCAGCGAGGCCGAGGGTTCGGGCGACCGTGCCCACGGCGGCGAAGAACCCGCTCACCGTCTCGGCGGGCGCCGAAGCCGTGAAGTCGTCGAAAGAGACGTACGCGCCCTTGGGAATGACGAGGACATGGACCGGGGCCTGGGGGTTGATGTCGTGAAAGGCGAGCGCATGGGCGTCCTCGTGGACTTTGTTGCAGGGAATCTCGCCCCTTAGGATCTTGGCGAAAATGTTGTCATCGTCGTAGGGCATGGCCGATTCCTCGTGACAAACGCTCAGGCCGGCTTCGCCGCCGGCGCCCGCTTCTTCGCTCGCTTCTTGGATTTCGTCGTCGGCGCCAGCGCTTTGGCGTAATAGTGGCCGGGAATGTACTGTCGATTGACCAGCGCATACTTCGGCTTGACGCCCCAGCGCACGTAGCCCGCCGATTCGTAGAGCGCGATGGCGGCGTCCTGGCTGGCCCGGACGTCGAGGCTGATCTGTTTGAAGCCATGTGCGCGGGCCCAGGTCTCGACCTCGGCCAAGAGGCGCCGCGCGAGTCCGTGGCCGCGCGCCCACGGGGTGACGAAGAATGTTGTCAAGACGGTGTTAAAGGCCGCCGCCTCGTTCGAGCGGCTGGGCTTCACCAGCTGCGCGGTACCGACGATGGTCTCGTCGAGGCGGGCGACGAACAGCTCGCGCTCGGGCACCAGCAACACCCCGCGCCAGTAGGCCTCGAGCGCCGGCCGGCCGGGCGGCTTGAGCCAGTCGAAGCCGAGCCCGTCGATGATCGCCTCATCGGTCGCCTGGCACAGGTCATGGCAGTCGGAGCCGGCGAACTCGCGGATGCGCTCGACGCTGGTCTTCATGCGCGCCCGCGCTGCCGCGTCCGGGTGTCGCGGGGCCCGCGTCTCGAAGAGATCGGGATCGGCATCAGGGCCGCTATTAAACACCAAGACCCGAGCCGCACCAACCACCCACCGCAACCCGTGCCGCGCCCCCGGTGCGCGGCCGCCGCACCTAGCTCTTGATCCGCGCCGGGGCGTCACCACATGGTACAAGCGGCGGAAACGTTGGGACTTGAGCCTCGTTTCGTTCGCGCAACGGATGCCCGGCGCTCGCCGCTGTGGTACCCTCTCTGCACCCCCGATCTTCGGCTTTTGGGACCCCCAAACACCGCCGAGCGAAACAGAGCGGCAAGGCGATAAATGGCGGACAACACCTCGATGCACGGCACGACGGTCCTTTCGGTGCGCAAAGGCGGCAAGGTCGTCGTGGCCGGCGACGGGCAGGTTTCGATCGGCCAGACGATCGTCAAGGCCAACGCGCGCAAGGTGCGCAGACTTGCCGAAGGCAAAGTGGTGGCCGGATTTGCAGGCGCCACGGCGGACGCGTTTACGCTGTTCGAGCGGCTCGAGGGAAAACTCGAGCAGCACACCGGTCAGCTGACCCGCGCCTGCGTCGAGTTGGCCAAGGACTGGCGCACCGACCGCTACCTTCGACGCCTTGAGGCGATGATGGCGGTCGTCGATTCCGAGGTTAGTCTTCTTCTGAGCGGTCAGGGCGATGTCTTGGAGCCCGAAGACGGCTTGATCGGCATCGGTTCCGGCGGAAACTTCGCGCTTGCCGCCGCGCGGGCGCTGATGGACCGCGATGACCTGGACGCCGAGGCCGTGGCCCGCCGGGCGCTGGCCATCGCCGCGGGCATCTGCATCTACACCAACGAATCCGTTACGCTCGAAACGCTGTGACCACCTCGACCACGAACGCCTTCACTCCGCGCGAGATCGTCTCCGAGCTGGACCGCTACATCATCGGCCAGGACGACGCCAAGCGAGCGGTGGCGATCGCGCTCCGCAACCGCTGGCGGCGCCAGCAGCTTGGCGAGGAATTGCGCGAAGAGGTGCTGCCGAAGAACATCTTGATGATCGGACCGACGGGCGTCGGCAAGACCGAGATCTCGCGGCGTCTGGCCCGGCTCGCGCAGGCGCCGTTCCTCAAGGTCGAGGCAACCAAGTTTACCGAGGTCGGCTACGTCGGCCGCGATGTCGAGCAAATCATTCGCGATCTGGTGGAGATCGCCATTCACATGGTGCGCGAGAAAGGCCGCGCCGAGGTCCACGCCAAGGCGGAGATCGCAGCCGAGGAAAGGGTGCTGGACGGCTTGGTGGGCGAAAACGCTGGCACCGATACCCGCGCCAAGTTCCGACAGATGCTGCGGGCGGGCGAGCTGGACGACAAGGAGATCGAGGTCGAGGTCTCCGAATCCGGCGGCGGCGGCTTGCCGACGTTCGACATCCCCGGCGTTCCCGGCGCCCAGATGGGCATGATCAACCTCAACGAAGTGTTGGGAAAGGCCTTTGGCCAGCGCACGAAACCCAAGCGCCTGAGCGTCGCGGAGTCCTACGAGGTGCTGGTCTCGGAGGAGAGCGACAAGCTGGTGGACGGTGACAAGATCGTCCAGGAGGCGATCGGGCTGGTCGAACAGAACGGCATCGTTTTCCTCGACGAGATCGACAAGATCACGGCGCGCTCGGAACGCTATGGCGCCGATGTCAGCCGCGAGGGCGTGCAGCGCGACCTCTTGCCGCTGATCGAAGGCACGACCGTCGCGACCAAGCACGGGGCGGTGCGCACCGACCACGTCCTATTCGTCGCCTCGGGGGCCTTCCACCTCGCCAAGCCCTCGGACCTATTGCCAGAGCTTCAGGGGCGCCTGCCGATCCGGGTCGAGCTCAAGGCACTGAACCGTGACGATTTCAAGCGCATCCTGGTGGAACCCGAGGCCAGCCTGATCACCCAGTACGTGGCGCTGATGGAGACCGAGCAGGTTACGCTCGTGTTCACCGACGATGCGGTCGAAGAGATCGCAAAGCTGGCCGCCGAAGTCAACGCGAGCGTCGAGAACATCGGCGCCCGGCGGCTGCACACAGTGATGGAGCGGCTGCTGGACGAGATCAGCTTCACCGCCACCGACCAGCCGGGCGTCACCGTGACGATCGACGCGGCCTACGTCGCGGCCCAGGTCGGCGATCTGGCCAAGGACACCGATTTGTCGCGGTTCATCCTCTGACCACACAATATGTTTGACCGTATTTGCGTACACTTCTATATGTAGTGGTAGGACTCTGACCCCCGGCCCTCGCACCTTCGGGTGCGAAGCATCATTTTCGGCCGCTGGGTCAGGGTCCTACCAGCTCCACAGCACGGCGATTCGGCCCTAACACGGCGCACCAAGGGTCTTGAGGAGAGCGGCGAGCTTGGCCTCGGAAAGCTCGCCGATGCTTGCCGCAAGCCGGTTTGCAAGCTCCGTCGCGGCGGGCGCGAGGCCGGCGGTGTCGATCCTGACCTTGGGATCGGAGAGCGCGGCCAGCCGCTCCAGCTCCTCGGCCTGGTCCCAGATGATGTTGAAGTAGGCGCAGATTTGCGTCACCAGCGCCGCCGAGGGCGGCCCGCGGCGCCCATGCTCGAAGGCCGAGAGATAGGCAGGCGAGAGCTCGAGGTCGCGCGCCATTTCGGTGAGCGTGGTGCCCCGCGCGGCCCGCAACCGACGCACCCCTTGGGCGAATGGCGTCATCGGCGGCGGCGGCGGAGGAGCACGTAGCGGGCGCCGGCGCCCCCGTCGCGCGGCTGCGCCGGGCAATGCGCGATTACGCGGGCGCGGTTCAGTGGATCATCGAGCCAGGTGGGCAACGAGGCGCGCAGGATTCCAGCCGAGCGGTCGGGCATGATGCCCGCGTCTCGGGTGCGGCCGGCCGCGGTCCCGGTCACGACCAGGACGCAGCGGAGCGAGCGCCCAGCGGCCTCGCTCAAGAAACCATCGAGGGCGCGCCGCGCCTCGGCCGCGGTGTGGCCGTGCAGGTCCAGCTTCGCCTCGGGCGGCATCTTTCCGCGCCTCAGTCGTTGCGCGGTACGTTTGTCCAGGCCCGCCGTCATGCTGGAGGCCTGGGCCGGGCGAGGCGGGCGCGGCGGCGGCGCGGCTCGCGGCCTGGCGGCCGGCGGCGGTTGCGGCGCGGGCTCGGCCTTGGCCACGGCCTCGGCCAGGGCCTCGGCCACGGAGGTGGCCGGGTCCTCGGCTTCGTCTTCGGGGTCGGGTTTGGCGGTCATGGGGCTAGCGCCGCGCATGGCGTATTCGAACAGGCGCCGCTCCTCGGCGCTCGGCCGACGCTCGCCGGTGCGCTTACGCGCCATCGCCGGTCCCCGGAAGCGGTTCGTCGACGATGAGGACATGGAGCCGGCGCGGGCCGTGGGCGCCGAGTTCGATCTTGAGCGCGATGTCGGCGGTGCGCGAGGGTCCGGTGATCAGGTTCACCGTCGGCGGCATGGTGAAGCGCGCCTCGCCCCCGCGGGCCTCGCGAAGCAGCGTCCAGGCCTCTTCGTAACAACCCACGACGGCGCCCGCCGGGACGACCACGATGTGGTTTTCGGGCAGAAAACTCAGCGTCGTCGGGCTATGTCGGGACGAGGCGAGCATCAGCGTACCGGTCTCGGCAATGCCCGCATCGGCGAGGGCCAGGCCGGCCGCGTCGTGCGCCTGCGCACCGTCGAGGCGTACGCCGAGGAGCGGCTCGTCGGTCCAGGGGATCGCGGCGAGGCGGGGGTCCGGTGCGACCGCGAGGCCGCTCGGCAGGTTGTGGGCGCCGAGCCAACGCGCCACCGTGGCGGGGACTTGGGCCCAACGCTCGAGCCGCGTTACCTCGCACTGTGCCGCCTCGGCCATCTCGGCAAAGAGTGCGAGGCGCGCGCCGCCCTCGGCCTTCGCCCGCGCCGGTACCAGGTTCGGGCGGTGTGCGGCGAGGCGGGCGTCGAGTTCGGCAAACGGCGGCGGGCCGGCGCGCCCGAGACGGGCGCGAACCTGGCCGAGAATGCGGGCACGCGCGCCCGTCATCCGCGGCCGCCCCCGGTGGCACGCCAGATCTGCTGGAAGGTCGCACCCTCGGGCGCCGGCAGGTCGCGACCGGCGGTCCAGGCGGCCGCCCCGGGAAGGCGTTGCAGGCGCCCGCGTCGCCCCGCAAGCAGGCGGAGGAGCTTCGCCGCCAGCCCGAGGCCGAGGCGGTAGAGCGCCGGCCGCAGCGCGAGGAAGGCCCATGCCCGAACGCCCGTGCGTTCCAGGCGCGGACTTAGTGCCGCGGCGTAGGCGCGCTCGCGCCAGTAGCGCATCAATTTGGGAAGCGGAATGCGCACCGGGCAGACTTCTTCGCAGCGACCGCAGAAACTGGAGGCGCTGGGCAGGTGATGGGCGTGCTCGATCCCCTGGAGCGCAGGCGTCAGCACCGCACCCATCGGCCCCGAGTAGACCCAGCCGTAGGCGTGGCCGCCGACCGCGGCGTAGACCGGACAGTGGTTGAGACAGGCGCCGCAACGGATGCAGCGCAATATGTCCTGGAGCTCGGTGCCGAGCAGCTTGGCGCGGCCGTTGTCGAGCAAGACCACGTGGAATTCCTCCGGTCCGTCGCGCTCGCCCTCGGCGCGCGGGCCGCTGGCGAAGGTGGTATAGACCGAGAACTCCTGGCCGGTGGCCGAGCGCGCGAGCACGCGCAGCAGCGTGGTCGCATCCTCGAGCGTCGGCACGAGCTTGTCGATCGAGGCGGTGACGATGTGGGTTCGCGGCAGGGTGCGCGCAAGGTCGGCATTACCCTCGTTGGTGACGATGACCGCCGAGCCGGTCTCGGCGATCAGGAAGTTGGCCCCGGTGATGCCGACGTCGGCGTCGAAATAGCGTTGGCGTAGGAGCTCGCGACCCTCGGCCACCATCTCGGGCGCCTCGGTAAGCCGCTCGGTTTTTCCATACTTCCGGTGGTGCTCGAAGAAGAGCGCGCCGATCTGGTCCTTGGTCTTGTGCACCGCGGGCGCGATGATGTGGCTGGGCGGCTCGCCGGCGATCTGGATGATGTATTCGCCGAGGTCGGTCTCCACCGGCTCGATGCCATTCCTTTCGAGGAATTCGTTGAGGCCGATCTCCTCGCCGATCATCGATTTGCCCTTGGTGACGGTGCCTGCGCCAGCCGCCCGGCAAAGCTCCAAGATGGTGCGCCGCGCCTCGTCCGGGGTTTCGCACCAGTGCACCTTCCCACCCTGGCGAACCAGCGTTTCCTCGAAGCGCTCGAGGTAGTAGTCGAGGTTGGCGAGCACGTGATCCTTGATGTCGCGGGCCTGATCGCGCAGCCGGTCGAACTCAGGCAACCGCTCGACCGCTTGGGCGCGGCGTCCGGCGAAGTTCTGCTCGAGTGCGGCGAGCGCCTGGCGGAGATCGCCATCGCCGAGCGCGCGGGCAGCGTTTTCTTTGAACGCGGGGCTGGTGATCTTCATCCGTACGACTCGCCGATCGGCGGCGCCGCGGTCTCGCCGGCCAGCACCTCGGCGACATGACGGACGCGGACGGCGCTGCCCTCGCGCTTGAGCTTGCCGGCGAGGTTCAGGAGGCAGCCAAGATCGCCACCCAGCAGGGTGCCCGCGCCGCTCTCCCGCACCGAACGCGCTTTGCGCGCCGCCATCTCGACCGAGACGGGCGCGTACTTGACGCAAAAAGTGCCGCCGAATCCGCAACAGGTTTCGGGCGCGTCGAGCTCGTCGAGGGCTAGGCCCTCGACCGTGGCGAGCAGCGCACGCGGCTGGTCGCAGACGTCAAGCTCGCGCAGCGAGGAGCATGAATCGTGGTAGGTCACCCGGTCGGCGTAGGCGGCGTCCACGCCCTTGCACCCGCACACGTCGGTGAGGAAAGAGACCAGCTCATGGGTGCGCGCGCTCAAGTCCTCGGCGCGGGCGGCCCACGCCGGCTCGTCGGCGAACAGCGCCGGATAATGCCGCCGCACCATGCCCGCGCAACTGCCCGACGGTGCGACCACGTAGTCGAACCCGGCGAACGCGGCGATGGTGCATCGGGCGATGGCTTTGGCACGGGCGCGGGCGCCGGCGTTGTAGGCGGGCTGGCCGCAGCAGGTCTGAACCGGCACCGAGACCTCGCAGCCGGCCCGGCGCAGGAGCTTGACCGCGGCAAAGCCGACGCTCGGGCGGAACAAGTCCACGAGACAGGTTACGAACAGCGCGACGTTGTGCGGCGGCTTGGGCATGGCGGATGTGGTGGCGCGGCGGGATTAAAGCTCAATTGCCTGAGTGCACGCAAGGCGACGCAGACGCCGCCGCCGCGTCTAGCGTCCGCGGGGGCCGAAGATGGCGGTGCCGATGCGGACCTGGGTCGCGCCGAAGGCGACCGCGACCTCGAAATCCTCGGTCATGCCCATGCTCAAGGTGCCGAGGCCGTTGCGCCGGGCGATCTGGCCGAGGAGCGCGAAATGCAGCGCCGGCTCCTCGTCCTGCGGGGGGATGCACATGAGGCCTTCCACCGGCAGGCCAAGCACTTCACGGCAGTGGGCGATAAAGCCGTCGGCCTCGGCCGGCACGACGCCGTGCTTCTGCGCCTCCTCGCCAGTGTTGATCTCGATCAGGCAGCGCGGCCGTCGGTCCGCCCGCTCCATCTCGGCGGCGAGTGCGGCAGCGAGCTTTTCGCGATCGACGGTGGCGATGACATCGAACAGGGCCACCGCGGCCTGCACCTTGTTGGTCTGTAGGGGACCGACGAGATGGAGTTCGGCGCCAGGGTACTCGGCCTTGAGCGCGGGCCACTTGCGCTCGGCCTCCTGGACCCGGTTTTCGCCAAAGACGCGGTGGCCAGCCTCGAGGGCCGCTCGAATCAGCGCCGCGGAATGGGTCTTGCTGATGGCGATCAGCGTCACCTCGGCGGGTTCACACCCGGCCGCCCGGGCCGCGGCGGCGATCCGTTGGTGGGCTGAGGCGAGGTTTGCGGCGACCGCGGGCGCCGCATTGGGCGCGGTTTGCGGCCCCAGTTGGGTCATGGCAGTGTGTGCCCGATATGCATAGGAACACCCAGGCGAGTCTAACAAGACTGGCGGCGCAGCTCAATTTGCGCCACCCCGCGCGGGTGGCGCTGCCCCCGCTGCTGCTGATGAGCGACGCCGCGCGCCTTGCCGATCCGCGGGCCGCAGCGCGGCTGCTGCCGCGCGGGAGCGCCGTGGTGCTGCGCAACTATGGGAGCCCGGGGCGCGGGGCGTTGGCGGCCGAGCTGGCGGCGCTTTGTCGCGCCCGTGGACTGATTTTGCTGATCGGCGAGGATGGCGCGTTGGCAACCGAAGTAGGCGCACACGGCCTGCACTTTCCCGAGGCGCAAGCAGCGCGCGTGCCCGACTGGCGGCGGCGGCGCGGCGATTGGATCATTACCGTGGCCGCACATTCAGCGCCGGCGCTTGCCCGCGCCGCCCGCGCCGGCGCCGGCGCCGCCGTGTTGGGCCCGGTGTTCGCGAGCGCGAGCCATCTCGGCGCACCGAGTCTGGGTGTGGATCGGTTTGCGGCACTGCTGCGGGCGAGCCCTATCCCGGTATACGCGCTAGGCGGGATCGATTCGCGCGGGGCGCGCCGCATCGCCTGCAGCGGCGCCATCGGCATCGCCGCCATTGGCGCGCTCACGCCGCAGGCGAAGCCGGGGTGAGCTTGAACTCCGCCTCGACGTAGTCGAGCAAGACATCGACCGAAGCGTTGATCTCGGCACGGTCGGTATCGATCACCAAATCGGGCGAATCGGGCGCCTCGTAGGGCGCGGAAATGCCGGTGAATTCGGGAATCTCGCCGGCCCGCGCCTTCTTGTAGAGCCCCTTGGGATCGCGTGTCTCGCAAGTGGCCAGATCGGCCCGCACGTAGACCTCGGCAAAGGCCTCGGGGTACGCCGCCCGGGCGCGCTCGCGGTCCGAACGGTAGGGCGAGATGAAGGCGGTGATGGCGATCAAGCCGGCTCGCGCAAAGAGCGCCCCGACCTCGCCAATCCTGCGGATGTTCTCGGCCCGGTCCTCGGGCGAGAAGCCGAGGTCCGCGCTCAAGCCATGGCGCAGGTTGTCGCCGTCGAGCACGCCGACCTGGTAGCCCTTCTCAAATAGCCGGCGCTCAGCCTCGGCGGCGATGGTGGACTTCCCGGCGCCGGAGAGGCCGGTCAACCACAGCACGCCGCCGCGGTGGCCGTTTCGCACCCCCCGTGACTCGGCGCTCACCGCGGCGCCGGCGCGCGAAACGTTGGTCGCGCACACGGTGATTAGGCCGCGCTGATCGGCGTAGCCCTCCATGCCGATGGCGCCGGCGCCAACCAACCCCTCGTCACCATGGAGAGCGAGCCGACCGCAGGGCGGGCAGCGGTCGAAAGGATCTAGGGCGATGATTTCAGGCACGCGGAGAACGCACTCGACGATGTCGCCGGCAACCGCGCTCTGCTCGTCTTGCTCGGCGAAATCTGGCGTGGAGACGATGCGATCGATCGATTGCACCGTCACGGGATGCTCGACGCCATGGAGGTGCGCGGCGTAGCTCGACCCGGACTTGAGCGGAGCGACACCGGTCCAAAACAGCTGGGCGCGGAACACGTCAGTCTCGACCGGCGCGGCGTCGACGTGGCTTGCGAGCTGGCCCGGCGGTACCGGATCGCCGGGGTCAAACTCGATCTCTACGGTTTCGCCGGCTTCGGCGCGCTCCTTGGCGGCACCGCTGACGGGGTCGCTGAGCCCGCGCAGCCGCACGGTCAGGTTCGCGGGCGAGAGAAGGAGTACGTCCCCGACCGCGACGCGACCGCATTCGACGTAGCCGCGAATACGCCCGGCAGCGGCATCGGCTCCAGCGAGCGAGACACGCAGTGGCAGGTCGCCGCGCGCCGCTGGCTCTGGCGCGGCGAGTGCATCGGCCAACGTGGGACCACGGTGCGGCGCGGGTGCACCCGCCGGTTCCACAGCCGCCAAGGGAACGACGACGTGTGAGGAGACCCCGATGCGTTCGAAATAAGCGGCGCAATCCCTCGCGGTGCGCGCGAAACGCTCGCCCTCGGTGGCCTCAAGGCAGACGACCGCGACGACCCGCAGATCGAGCAGGTTGAGCACGAAGGCGGCCGAGCGTACCTCTATGGTCAGCCCACGGTCGGCATCAATGGCCAGGAGGACGAGATCCGAGCGTGGACGATCCGCAACCAAGCGGTCGAGAGAATCGGACGAAGCGGGATCGCCGGCGAGACGGTAGGCGCGTCCGCCCAGAACGAAGATCGCGCGCCCTGGGTCCGCGGCGCCGTCCGCGCGCAAATGTTCGGCGAGCGCGACGCAGGCCCGGCTGTCCCCGGCAAACGCCACGACCGTCGGTGAGGCGCTAGTCATGGCCGGACGGGGTTGTGGGTGTCGGTGTCATCAAGTGCGTCAAGCCGGCAGGTACCCGAAGCGTTCCATCTGATCACGGTGCGCGCCGAGGACCGCATCGACCTGGGACGCGGACAAGATCTTGCGCCATTGCGCGGCGGTGCCGGAGCGGAAGAACGCCTCGGCGAACATGCTCTTCTCGCGGAAACCGTGGCGCTGTTCCTGCTCGCGCAAGACATCGAAAGAGGAGAACTCGATGGCACTGGAAAGCCGTTCTTGGGGCGGCTCGAGCCCGAGGAAGGCTGCCACACTTTGAAACGCGGTCATCGGCTTGGTCAGCATGTCCTCGTAGCGGATCACGTAGAGCGAGGGGGTCGGCGCGTGGGTCCAACTGTGGACGTGGAGCGACCACGACCCGAAGACCTGATCCACGTTCACGGGATCGGCGAAGGAACGCCCGTTGGGGTCGGCCATGAGCTCGACCGCCTGGTCGACGGTGACACCGAGATGGTAGGTTAGAGAAACTGCCACATCCAGCGGATTGCGTACAACATAGATGGCCCCTGCGGTACAGTCCATGGTGATCAGGGGCACGCCGCGGTCCTCGGCCAAGAGGCTGTGGGTCTTGACGAACACCGAATCGGCGTGGGACTCGCTCATGTGCTGGTGAACCTTGGGCCGAAGCGTCGCAAGTTTCTGGGGCTCGAGCTCGGCCGCGGGACGTCCCGAAACCCGCTCGTACCAGATCTTCTGCGAATCGCCAAGCGCGAATTGATCGAGCTTGTTGATATCGGCCGGCTGATCGGGATTGCGCAGAAGGTTGTGGAGGAAGGCGCGCATCCAGGTGTTGCCGGATTTCGGATACGAGGCGATCCAGATGATGCCGCCCATATCTCAATGCCCACCGCGCGGTCGCGTGACCGAAAAGATAAAGAGGGCGGACCAAAGTCCGCCCTCCTCGTTCGGCAAACTGCCGAAGGATTAGAAGAAGATCGACGTGCCGATGTAGACCGCCGTGGAATCATTCTCGTTGGCAGTCGTCGCCGCGGCCGTCGTCCTGTCGGCCTCGTGCTCGACGAACTGAATGCCCATCTGGAATGAGACCCCCGATCCAAGATCGTACTGGCCAGCGACTTCGAGGCGCTTGGCTTTGTCAGAGCCAGTGGCGATACCAGTCGCGATCGGAACGTTGACCACTGCCGCAGCCAGCTCAGTCTCAGTCTCCTGATACTGAAAGCCGACGCCCCACGGACCAGTTACGTACCTGACACCGGCGTTCCAATCTGTGCGATCAGAGTTGGCCAGGTCGGTGCCGAGGTCCGAATCCTTTAAGCCTGCACCGAAGGTCAAGCTCATCCAGGAGATGCTGGTGCCGATGGTCCAGTCGGTCCGATCCTCAAGGTTGGCCGCGGCGTTGTCCGCTTCGAGATCACCTTCCGCCCAACCGGCAGAAAAGTTGAGGTCCAGTCCTTCAAAGGACTGCACGAAGTTGGCGCCGACCTCGAACACCTCCGACTGCTGTGCCGCAGTGTTGTCGAGCTGCGGCGCGAAGGTGCCGTTCGGTGCCTTCGTCGCGTCCGGAGTGTACGATGCGCCGAGCTGGATGCCGCCCCAGCGCGGCGTAAACAGCGTCATCTTTTCATTAGTACCAGAAATGGTGATCCGCTCCGACGGGCCGCCTGCCTGAAAAGTACCGCCGCCGGTGATATTCGTGAAGATCGGCGAGTTGAATCCCCAGGCGAACATTGACGGGGTCGGCGCCGCGTAGCCCATAATGTTCGGCGCGCCCTGGCGGGAGCCAAGCTCCAACCGGAAACCCCCGAACTCCATCCACGCGAAGCCGTCCCGGCCAAGCGTCGCCGCGCCGGCCTGCTCAAAGTTGATGTCACCGGAGATACCCACTTGAAGTCCGTTGTCGAGCGTGGTGTCGCCCGAGATCGTGAACGTGCCGAAGCGCTGAAACGCATGATCGCGAGTATTCGCCCCCGGCTCGCCAACGCTGTCATCCTGGCTAATAGCCGCGAACTGTCCAACCCACCAACCGCTGAGACCGACAGAGATATCCTCCGCCTGCGCAGCCGCGGTCCCACTCAAGAGCCCGGCAGCGACGAGGGCAGTAGATCCGTAAAGTAATTTCTTCATCCCAACCTCACTTCCATTATGCAACAAAGCCCGCAAATGTCGCCAACCCGCATCCGCGAATTGTTGCCATCGGCGTGAATTGCCGGCATTAAAGGCGGCGAGTTCGCGGACCGTCAAGGTGCTTGGCCGGCGGCTGTGTCGAAAGTCACTCAATGTTGCAACACTGCAACATCTTTCGGGGCTTCCCCCCGTGCCATAGGGCCTCCGCCCAGTCGAGCCTCGAACGGCGGGCGCGGTCGCCCCTCCGTCGGCCAAACGGTGAGCGATCGTGACGCGCAAGCCCTTAGCGAGCCTTCATCCGAGCTCGACGCCGGGCGCGGAGGCGTCCACGGTTTCGCTAGGGCTAGAGGAGGCCGTGCGGATTCACCGCGCCGGCGACCTCGAAGGCGCGGCGGCGCTCTACCGCGAAGCCCTGGAGGCCAATCCCGGCAATGCCGATGCATTGAACCTGCTGGGACTGACGCTCCACCAGCGCGGCGATCATGACGGCGCAGTGGCACGCCTTCGCGCGGCTATTCGCCTCGCCCCGCGTACCGCGGCCTTTCACGCCAACCTCGGCCGCGCCCTCGCCTCCGCCGGCGCGCTGGAGCAGGCGGCAGCGTCGCTTTCGACCGCCGCCAAGCTCAACCCCAGTGACGCGGCCGCGCATTTCCACCTCGGCACCGCGCTCATCGACTTGGGGCGGCCAGACGATGCGGTCGAGTACTTTCGTGCCGTCGTCCGCCTGCGGCCCGATTCCCCCGAGCACCTGGTAAATCTGGCGCACGCCTTGCGCGTCGCAGGAAGGCTGGAGGAGTCGGCCGCGGCGTACCGCCAAGCCTTGGACCGCGACCCCGACAACGCGGAGTGTCAGGGGGCGCTGGGCTCGGTGCTACAGCGCCTGGGCCAGAACGACGCGGCGCTCGCGTGCTACGCGCGCGCCCTAGACTTGAACGCCCGGCTCACAAACGCACACCTCAACGCCGGCGATATCCAACGCGATACCGGCCACCCCGACGAGGCGCTGAGGCACTACCGCGCCGCGCGGGCCATCGAACCCGAGGACGAAACCGCTATCACCCAGGAAGCCACCCTCCACGAGCGACAGGGCGACTTCGAGCGAGCTTGCGCGCTGATACTGCCCTTGATCGACGGCGGCAGCCGCGTGCCGAGCACGGTGCTCGCGTTCGCCCGCCTCGCGGACCGGCTCGAAAGGCGCGGGGAGGCACAATCCCTGCTGGAGAAGTGCCTGCAGCGGCCCGGAGTTTCGCCGCATCGCCGCCAACTCCTCCACGCCGCCCTGGCTAACCTCTACGACAAAGCGGGCGCGGTCGACGCCGCGTTCCGCAACACTGCGGCCGCGAATGGCCTTACGGCGCGCCGCTTCGATCCCCTCCAGCACGAGGCCCTGGTGGACCGGCTGATCGACACGCTGAACGCCTCGGCGCTGCGCCGGTTGCCGCGGGCCTCGCACGGTTCGCGACTCCCCGTGTTCATCGTCGGCATGCCGCGCTCGGGCACGACCCTGGTCGAGCAGATTCTGGCCTCCCATCCGCGCGTGTTCGGCGCCGGCGAGCTCACCGATGTCCAGAATCTCCCTGCCACCATCTGCGACCGATTGGGCGTTGCCATTCCCTATCCGGAGATGCTGGTTGATCTCGACTTCGGCACGGCCGATGCGGTCGCACAGCTCTATCTCGACAAGCTACGCGAGATGGGCGGCGGCGCAGCGCGAATCACCGACAAGATGCCCCACAACTTCTTGCACCTCGGCCTGATCGCGCTTTTGTTCCCGGAGGCGGCGATCATCCATTGCGTGCGCGACGCGGTCGACACCTGCGCCTCGTGTTTCTTCCAGAACTTCGGCGATCGCAACCCCTACACCGCCGATCTCGCCCACCTTGGCGCCTATTACGTCCAGTACCGGCGCTTGATGCGCCACTGGCAAGAGGCTCTCGACCGCCCGATTCTCGATGTGGTCTACGAGGACCTGGTGGGGGATGTGGAAGGTACCACTCGGGCAATGCTCAATTGCTGCGGTCTGGAGTGGGAGGTGGCCTGCCTTCGCTTCCACGAGAACCGACGTTTCGTGCAGAGCGCGAGCCACGACCAGGTACGGCGGCCGCTGTATGCGACCTCGATCGGCCGTAGCCGCCGCTATCTCGCCCACCTCGCGCCGTTGCTCGCGGTCCTCTCGGAGGCGGGAGAGATACCGCGGGACCTGGCCGACGTGAAGTAACCAGCGGGCATGGTCGGCGCTCGGGCCAGGCGCGTCAAGAAGCGGCCCAAGGTGGCTTCGATGGTCTCTCCAGCGGCCGATCGAGGTCGCATACAGCGGCCGCCGCACTTGTGCGCCGCTCGCCGATTGCACCGTGCGCTCGGTCTCGTGGAAGCGAAGGCACGCCGCCTGCCAAGGGGGCTCTCGGCAGATTTCCAAATGTGCCGTTTCTCAGCCTCCTGGTCCGAGACCAGGGCTTCGCAAGAAACATCGGGAGACCGACCAGTAAGCACCGCGGCCCAATTGCGCATCAGGCGCTGAGGATCACCCCATTGCTTCGTGCTCTGACGGACGGACGTACTGATTTCCAAGGCGAGGTGTACCTCCGCAATCGCCTCGCCGAGATGGCCACGGTCCAGCAGGAGCGCGCCAAGTTTTGTGGGCCTCGGCGTAGTCCGACTCGAGCGCGACCGCCCGGCGCAGTGCGGCCTCGGCCCCCCGACATCGCCCAGCTCGGCGAGGACTAGGCCGAGGTTGTTGTGGGCTTGCGCGTCATTCGGCGCGAGCTCGATGGCGCGATGGAAGGCGCTTGCGGCGTCGCGAAAGCGCCCCAGCTCGGCGCGCGCGCGGCCAAGGTTGTAGTGGACATCGGCGCGCTCGGCCGCGTGTCCGGCGGCGCGTTCGAGAAGCACGAGCGCCTCGTCGCTGGCACCGGTTTGGACAAGCGCAACTCCGCCCAGGTTCAATGCGTCCACGTTGTCAGGCTCGGCGGCGAGCACGCGGCGATAGCGGGTCAGCGCTTCCCCGTAGCGGCCGGCCTGATGGAGCGCTACGGCATCCTCGAGGTCGCGCGAAACAGGCGCCGCCACGGTCGCTGGTCAGGAACTCTCGAGCGGTTGCAGCGAGGGTTGCGTCAGTTGCCGCTGCTTGCGGGCGGCGGTGGAGCGGACTGCCGCCTTCGCGCCGGCGTGATGAGGAGACAGCGCGAGAGCGCGGCGACATGCCGACTCCGCTTCGTCGAACCGGCGCAACCGGGCAAGCGCCACGCCAAGGTTGTAGTGGGTGTCGGCAGCACCGGGGTTGTGGCGCACGGCCGCGCCGAGTAGCTCGATCGCCGCATCATACGCGCCGGCCTGGATCGCAGCGATTCCGGCAAGGTTAAGAGCATCGACATCGTCGGGCCGAACGGCGAGAAACAAGTGATACAGCCGCAGCGCTTCGTGCACCCGGCCTTCATCATGGGCGGCGATCGCCAGTTGCAAACCCCGCGGGCGCTTCTCCTCGTGCCGGCGTGCGCCGCGGCCGCCAATGCTTGACCGCGCGGCGCGCCTCACATTCCCGCGGCGGCGGCGCTCCCGGCGGTTCATCGCCTCACTGGCACCGCTTGTAGGGTGGCCGTCGCGCAATTCATCATCGTCTGGCTTGCTGTTCCGAACGCTGGTTCGAACACTCGGCGCGGCGCAGCTTAGCGCCTATTGAGACGAACGTCTCAAGTCACGTACAATTGCCATTGCGGATCATCACAGTCGGTGACGATGTTGCCGGACGGTAAACGCATGGCGCTGTTCAAGAACGATACCGCTTGCTGCATCGCGCTAGCAGCCGGCGTACTGATGCTGGCTTCGTGCGGTCTTCCGATCGAGCCGGTGACCGACGACGACGTGGCGGACCCGCTACGGCCGGCGCCGGGCAGCGGATCAATATTCGGGCCTGGTGGCCTCACGGTGTTCGGTGGCGACGATTCGGATAGTGCCGGCGCGGCCGTGGGGATCGGCGTCAACAGTTTCCTGTGGCGGGCTTCGTTGGATACGCTGGCGTTCATGCCGCTGTCCTCAGCCGATCCCTTCGGCGGCGTCATCATCACTGATTGGTACAGCCCGCCCGAAAGCCCCGATGAGCGCTTCAAGGTAACGGTGTTCATCCTCGACCGACTCCTGCGCGCCGACGGTCTCCGGGTCGCGGTGTTCCGCCAGCGTCGAACCGGCGGGGGCGATTGGGCCCAGGAGACGGTGGCCGAGACCACAGTGAGATCGATGGAGGACGCGATTCTCACCGGTGCCCGGCAGTTGCGGATCACCGCGATCGAGCAATAGCGTCGCACCCCGACGATGTCGCGGTACGACTTCAGAGAATCGGAGGCCAAGTGGCAGGACGTGTGGGCCTCGCGCCGGACCTTCTCGGTGCGTGAGGAGGCCGGCAAGCCCAAGTACTACGTCTTGGAGATGTTCCCCTATCCCTCGGGGCGCATCCACATGGGTCACGTACGCAACTACGCGATCGGCGACGTCGTGGCCCGATACAAGCGCGGACGCGGCGTCAACGTGCTCCACCCGATGGGCTGGGACGCCTTTGGTCTGCCGGCCGAGAATGCGGCGATGGAGAACCGGCGGCACCCCGCGCTGTGGACCAAGGACAACATCGCCGCCATGCGCGACGAGCTCAAGGCGATGGGCCTGTCCTATGACTGGGACCGCGAGATCGCCACCTGCGAGCCCGACTACTACCGCCACCAGCAGGCCCTGTTCCTCGATTTCATGGAGGCCGGACTGGTCTACCGAAAGGAAGCCGTCGTCAACTGGGATCCCGTCGAGCAGACGGTGCTGGCGAACGAGCAGGTCATCGACGGGCGCGGCTGGCGCTCGGGCGAGCCGGTGGAAAAGCGCGCCGTTTCGCAGTGGTTCTTCAAGATTACCGAGTACGCCCAGGAGCTGTTGGAAGAGCTGGACAGACTGCCGCGCTGGCCCGAACGCGTGCTCAAGATGCAGGAGAACTGGATCGGCCGCTCCGAGGGCTTGCTCATGCGGTTCGCGCTGCGCGGCCGTGACGATTCGCTCGAAGTATTCACCACCCGGCATGACACCATCTTCGGAGCCACGTTCTGCGCGATCTCGGCCGACCATCCCCTGGCCCGCGAACTCGGCCAGGGCGAGCCCAAGATCGCTGACTTCATCGCTGAGTGCGACCGCTTGGGAACCAGCGAAGAAGCCATCGAAACCGCCGAGAAAAGGGGCGTGGATACCGGGCTGCGCGCCCTTCACCCCTTCCGCGAGGGCGTCGAGCTGCCGGTGTATGTCGCCAACTTCGTGCTGTTGGAGTACGGGACCGGCGCGGTGTTCGGGTGCCCGGCCCACGATCAGCGCGATTTGGAGTTCGCTACCCGCTATGGACTGGGGGTGATCCCGGTGGTCGCGCCACGCGACGTACCGGCCTCGGAGTTCGCCATCGACGACGAGGCCTACCTCGGCGAGGGCGTCTTGATACATTCGGAGTTTCTCGACGGGTTGAGTGTCGAGAAGGCCAAGCGTGCGGTTGCCGAGCGCATGCAGGCCAAGGGCGACGGCGAGCCGACGGTCAAGTTCCGGCTTCGCGACTGGGGCGTCTCGCGGCAGCGCTACTGGGGCTGCCCGATCCCGGTCATCCACTGCGAGGCGTGCGGAACCGTCGCGGTGCCGCGCGAGGCGCTTCCGGTGCGGCTCCCCGAAGACGTGAGCTTCGAGCGCCCGGGCAATCCCTTGGATCACCATCCGAGCTGGAAGAACGTGACCTGCCCGAACTGCGACGCTCCGGCGCTTCGCGAGACCGACACTTGCGATACCTTCGTCGATTCGTCGTGGTATTTCGCGCGCTTTTGCTCGCCCCGGGCCGAGGTGCCGCTCGACCGTGCCGCCGTCGATTATTGGCTGCCCGTGGACCAGTACATCGGCGGCATCGAGCACGCCATCCTCCACCTTCTGTATTCGCGATTCTTCACCCGTGCGCTACAAAAGTGCGGCCACGTGGGCATCGAGGAACCTTTCGCCGGCCTGTTGACCCAGGGAATGGTGTGCCACGAGACCTATCGCAGCAGCGAGGGCGGCGAATGGCTGTATCCAAACCAAGTCGCGCGACGGGATGGGCACCTGGTCCACGCCGAGAGCGGCGAACCGGTGACGGTCGGGCGCTCGGAATCGATGAGCAAGTCGAGGCGAAACACGGTCGATCCGGCGGCGATCATCGATGCCTTTGGCGCCGATGCGGCGCGTCTGTTCATGCTCTCGGACAGTCCGCCCGAGCGCGATCTCGAGTGGTCCGACACCGGCGTCGCCGGCGTGGGGCGGTTCATCAACCGGGTTTGGCGACTGGCCACCGAGCCGGCGCCCGCCCTGCCATCGCCGGACGCGCCCAAACCCGGAGGCTTCGAGGGACCGGCCGAAGCACTGAGGCGCGCCACCCACCAGACCATCGCCGCCGTCACCCAGGACTTCGAGGGATTTCATTTCAACCGGGCGGTCGCCAGAGTCCGCGAACTTGCCAACGCGCTCGGCGATACTCCGGCGGCAGCGGCCGATGACCTTGCGTGGGCCTACCGCGAGGGCCTAGAGGTGCTGGTGGTGTTGCTGGGGCCGATGATGCCGCACCTGGCGGAAGAGATGTGGCAGCGCCTTGGCCACGAAGCGCTGGTCGCCGACACGCCCTGGCCGGAGGCGGAGCGCGCCCTGTTGCAGGAGCAAACGGTCACCATCGCGGTTCAGATCAACGGCAAGCTCAAGGCCACGACCGAGGTGCCACGCGATCTCGGTGAAAGCGAGACCGCCGACGTAGCGCTTGCGGTGGTGGCGGTGCAAAAGGCGATCGCGGGAAAGAAGGTGCGGCGAACGATCGTGGTCCCGAACCGGGTGGTAAATGTGGTGGTCTAGCGGCGCGGCCGCGGCGCTTGCGCTGGTGCTGGCGGGGTGCGGGTTCCAGCCGCTCTACGGCGAGCGTGCGCACGGCGACGAAACCCAGGCGGCGCTCGCCGAGGTTCGTATCGCACCCATTCCCGACCGTCTCGGGCAAGTCGTCCGTAACCATCTTCTCGATATCCTGACCCCGCGTGGGACGCCGAGCGAGGCCCGCTATCGGCTTACCGTAGTGCTGCGAAAGGCCAAAGAGGGCTTGGCTTTCGAGCAAGACGAATCGGTGACGCGCTTCGACGTGACGATCGCGGCAGACTATGAGCTCGCCGAGATCGCCAGCGGGCAAACCCTCGCCAAAGGCACCGCGCGCTCGATCGCGTCCTACAACGTGGTGCGCTCGGACTTTGCCAATACCGCCGCCGAGCGCGATGCCGAACTGCGCCTCGCCCGCGAGCTGAGCAACGAGATCGCGCTCAGGCTGGCGGTCGCGCTCGGCCGCGGCTTTGCGCACGACTCCTGAGCCGGTGAAGATCGCGCCGCGCGACATCGATGGGTACCTCGCCCGGCCCGACCCGCAAGCCCGGGTCATCCTGGTTTACGGCCCCGACAGCGGCCTGGTGAGCGAGCGCGGCGAGGCGCTTATGCGCGCCTTGGCCAACGACCCCGACGATCCTTTCGAGGTGAGCGAGGTCCGCGGCGCGGAGCTCCAGGGCTGGACCGAATACGGACGTTTGGCGGAGGCGGCAGCCTCGCTTTCGTTGCTCGGCGGCGGTCGCGTCATTCGGGTGCGCGGGGCCACCGATTCGCACGCGGCGGCTCTTGAGAGGTTCCTGGATCGCGCGCCCGGCGAGGGACGAATGGTTTACGAGGCCGGTGATCTGAGGCCGAACTCGGCGCTCCGGCGGATCTGCGAGAAATCGGCGCTTGCCGCCGCGATCCCGTGCTACCTCGACAGCGGTGAGGGCTTGGTGAGGCTAATCCATAGCGCTCTTGGCGACGAGGGTTTGGCGGTTGACGCCGACGCCTTGGACTATCTCGCGGCCCGGCTCGGCGGCGACCGCCTTCAGACGCGGCGCGAACTGGAGAAGCTAGCCCTGTTCGTGGGCCCCGGCGAGACCCGCGTCAGCCTGGCTGCGGCCGAGACCGTGGTCGGCGACGTCGCGGCCATAACGCTCGAGGATCTCGCGTTCGCCGTAGCCGGGGGCGATCAGGCGGCGCTGGTTCGCGCGCTCGGGCGCAGCCTACGCGAGGGCGGCAATGCCGTCGCGGCATTGCGCGCGGTTGTCCGCCACTTCGACCGATTGCACAGGGTGGCCAGTGACCGCGACCGCGGCGTCCGCGTCGACCAGGCCATGAAGTCGCTGCGGCCGCAGGTCTTCTACAAGCGCACCGCTGCCTTTCGGTCACAACTCTCGGTCTGGCCGACCGAGCGCCTGGCGGCGGCGCTGCGCCTTTTGCTGGATGCCGAGATCGAGTGCAAGACCACGGGCCTGGCGCCTGACGCCACCTGCGAGCACGCGCTGATGCGGGTCGCCGTAGCCGCCCGCGCGGACTAGTTAGTTCTTCGTTTGTTCTACCGCCGAGTTAGGTCGTCGGCACGTGCTGGCAGAGGCGACGGCAAACCTCGTCGAGCTGCTCGTGTGTTTGATAGGCGATTCGAACGACGCCGCCTTTGGGTTGGCCGCGCACGATCCGATCTTGGATCACGACCTTGAGCCCCAGCGCAGCGGAAATGTCTGCCTCCAGCGCAGTGGTGTTCACGTCCTTGAACGATGACGCCGCCGCGCCCTTTTTCGCCGCCCGTTTGGAAACTAAGCGTTCGGTCTGGCGCACGTTGAGGCCCTTGGCAACGACCTGACGCGCCAGGGCCTCCACCCCCTCGGCGGTCAGGAGCGCGCGCGCGTGCCCGGCGCTGAGCGCGCCTTCCTCTACCATCGCCTTGACCGAGCCGGGCAATGCCAACAGACGAATCGAATTGGCGATATGGCTCCGGCTCTTGCCCACGACCCGGGCAAGCTGCTCTTGGGCGTGGCCGAACTCATCCATCAATCGCCGATACGCCTCGGCCTCCTCGATCGGCGTCAGATCCTCACGCTGAATGTTCTCGACCAGCGCCACCTCGACCAGCGCCGCGTCCTTGACGTTGCGGATCATCACCGGGACCTGGTGCAGCTTGGCCTCCTGCGCCGCCCTCCACCGGCGCTCGCCGGCTACGATCTCGTAGCGATTGTCCTGGTCGGGAAGGGGGCGGACCAGAATGGGCTGGAGGATGCCATGCTCGCGCACCGATTCGACCAGCGAGGCGAGCGCCTCGTCGGCGAAGCGACGGCGCGGCTGATCGGGGTTGGGTTGGATGAACTCGATCGGCACCTCCTTCGAGCTTCGCAGCCGCTCGAGCGCGGCGTAGTCTTCATCCTCGTCGCCGAGGAGTGCCGAGAGGCCACGGCCGAGACCGCGTGTCTTCGCTTCGTCGCTCATGCCGCCTCGGGTCGTGCCTCGCGGTCAAGTATCTCGCGGGCGAGCCGAATGTAGGCGTCGGCGCCGGCGCACCGGTGGTCGTAGAGCAACACCGGCTTGCCAAAGGATGGCGCCTCGGAGACGCGCACGTTGCGGGGGATGATCGTGTCGTAGACCTTGTCGCCATGACCCCGCGCACGTCGCGGGCCACCTGGTCGGATAGATTGTTGCGCCGGTCGAACATCGTGAGGACAACGCCGAGGATCTGCAGACGCGGGTTGAAGGAGCGTCGGATGCGCGCGACGGTTCGCAGGAGTTGGCTCAATCCCTCGAGCGCGAAGAACTCGCACTGCAGGGGAACCAGTATTGAATCCGCGGCCGCGAGCGCATTGAGATTCATCAGGCCCAACCCCGGCGGGCAGTCGATGATAATGTAATCGTACTCGGCTCCTGCCGCCTCGACGGCGTCGCGCAGGCGGTAGCCGCGACGCTCGGCATCGATAAGCTCGAGCTCGGCACCGGCCAGATCTACGGTCGAGGGCACGATGTCGAGGCCCGGGACTGCGGTGTGAACGATGGCCTGGCGGAGCGGGGCGAAGCCGCAGATCACGTCGTAGGTGCTGGTCTGCCGGCTGCTCTGATCGAGGCCCAGGCCGGTGCTCGCGTTGCCTTGGGGGTCGGCGTCGATGACCAAGACGCGGCGGCGGACCGCGGCAAGCGCCGTGGCGAGATTTACCGCGGTCGTGGTCTTTCCAACCCCGCCCTTCTGGTTTGCGACGGCGATGACCCGTGCGCTCAACCCTGGGAGCGAAGAGGTCGGCTCAAGGCTAGATTCGGAGATCTGAAAGTCCCCTCACGACGAGGACGGTGCCGCGCAAAGAGGTTACACTCTGCACCCGTTCGATGGCAATTCTCCGATATTTAGGCGCCGCGGTCAATTCGTTCTCAACATCTTGACCTTTCGGGAAAAGGCCGACGGTGTGAGCGGCGAAGAACGGCCGTGCATAATCGACCAGGGCCGGGAACGGCGCCAGGGCTCGCGCCGTGACGACATCGACCGGCCAGGGATCGAGCCCCTCGATACGAGCGTGATGAATGTGGACGGCGGTCCGCGTCGCCCGCGCCACCGCGTGCAGGAAGCGGCACTTGCGGGCGTTGCTTTCGACCAGGTGCACCTCGCCGGCGCCCATGATCGCCAGCACCATGCCGGGGAAACCGGCGCCCGAGCCAAGGTCCAGCCATACCCGCGCGGGCCTGGGCGCGAGGCCCAGGAGTTGCGCGGAATCGAGCATGTGGCGGCGCCACAGGTCGACCAGGCCGGCGCGGCTTGTCAGCGCCGAACTCCGTCGCCCGCGCCGCACGAGCCCGGCATAGGTTTCGAGCCGGACCAATGTTTCACGTGAAACACCGCTCGCCGCGCGGAACGCGGCCGGGGTCATCGGTCCTGGCAATCTCGCTCAGGCGCGACTTCGCGTTGAGGTCTCGTTGCGCCGGCGAACGTGAGCCAGCAACGCCGTCAACGCGCCGGCGGTCACCCCCTCCAAGCGGGCGGCTTGCCCCAAGGTGCCGGGCCGCGCTGCGGTGAGCCGGGCCCGGACCTCATTCGAAAGGCCGCCAACGTCATCGTAGTCGAGCCCGTCGGGCAGGAGCAGCGCCTCGTCCCGGCGAAACGCCGCAATATCCGAGGCCTGCCGTTCCAGGTACCCGGCGTAGCGGGCGTCGATCTCAAGTTGTTCGGCGACGTCGGGTTCGATCGTCGCGAGCTCGGGCCAAATGCCCCCAAGGCGTGGGACGGAAACGCCCGGATAAGCCAGCAGCTCGACCGCCGTCCTGCGGACGCCGTCGCGGGTGACCGCGATCCGCTGGCGACGGGCTTCGGCCGGAGTCAGGTTGAGGGTCGCCGCGATTTCGCGGGCGCTGCGGAGCCGTTCCATCTTGGCCGCGAAGCGGTCCGCTCGCACGGTGCTCACGCAGCCGATGGACTGGGCCACCGGAGTGAGCCGCTGGTCGGCGTTATCGGCGCGCAGCGTAAGCCGGTACTCGGCGCGGGAGGTGAACATCCGGTAGGGCTCCTGGGCCCCCCGAGTCACGAGGTCGTCGATGAGGACGCCGATGTAGGCTTGCGCACGGTCGAGCACGGCGGGGCGGCCGCCGGCCACGGCGATCGCCGCGTTGAGGCCGGCCATGAGACCTTGGGCCGCCGCTTCCTCGTACCCGGTGGTTCCGTTGATCTGTCCGGCGAGGTAGAGGTGGGCCAAGGGCCGTGTCTCTAGCGTAGGCGAGAGTTGACGCGGGTCCACGTAGTCGTACTCGATGGCGTAGCCGGGGCGTCGCATCACCGCGCGCTCGAGGCCGGGAATACTCGCCAGCATCGCCGCTTGGATCTCGCGCGGCAGGGAGGTCGAGATCCCGTTGGGGTACACCGTATCGTCGTCGAGCCCTTCGGGTTCGAGGAATATCTGGTGTCGCTGCCGCGCCGCAAAGCGCACGACCTTGTCCTCGATCGATGGACAATAGCGTGGGCCGATGCCGTCGATCGCTCCCGAGTACATCGGCGCGCGGTGCAGATTGTCGCGTATCAGTTCGTGGGTCGCCGGCGTCGTGGCGGTCAGATGGCAAACGATCTGCTGTGTGGCGATGCCATCGTTCATGAAGGAGAACGGGACAGGCGGGTCGTCGCCGGTCTGAACATCGAGCCCATCCCAGGCGATGGTGCTGCCGTCGAGCCGCGGGGGCGTCCCTGTCTTTAGGCGGCCGAGCCTGAATCCGTGCCGTTCCAGCGTCGCCGAGAGTCCGTGGGAAGGGGCGTCCCCGACGCGTCCCGCCGGAATCTTTTCCTCGCCCATGTGGATCAGGCCGCGCAAGAAAGTGCCGGTGGTCAATACCACGGCGCCGCAGCGCAACGAGGCGCCGTCCGCGGCCCTCACGCCGTCGACCACGCTGTCGCGCACCATCAGATCCTCGACCGCGTCGGCGCGAAGTTCGAGGCCCGGCTGGGCGGCAAGCGCCTCGTTCATGGCCTTCTTGTAGAGGCGGCGGTCGGCCTGGGCTCGGGGGCCACGCACCGCCGGCCCCTTGCGCCGGTTGAGGACGCGGAACTGGATGCCCGCCGCGTCCGCAACCCGGCCCATGACGCCGTCCATGGCGTCGATCTCCCGCACGAGGTGGCCTTTGCCGATGCCACCGATCGCGGGGTTGCACGACATCTCGCCGATGGTGTCGAGCTTGTGGGTGAGAAGCAGGGTGTGCGCGCCCAAGCGGGCCGCGGCCGCGGCCGCCTCGCAGCCAGCGTGCCCGCCGCCGACCACGATCACGTCATACTTCGCGCGGCTCATGGGTGCACTCTAGATTTCGGGTTGCTTGGAGTCAAAACCACCGCGAGCACGGCTATTTGCCTATGCAGAAATCCCTAAACACAACATCTAGTATGTCCTCAACATCAACGCGTCCGGTGATCCGTCCCAGGGCGCGGGCCGCCAGGCGCAAGTCCTCGGCCGCGAGCTCCGGCGCCGCGCCCATTTGGTAGCGGGCAAGGGAATCGAGGCACGATTGGAGCGCATCGCGGTGGCGGGCGCGGGTGATGGCCGGCGCCGCGCCGGTGCCCACCCGCTGCGCGGCCGCGAGCTGCAATTGTGACACCAAGGAGTCGAGCCCGGCCCCGGTTCGCGCCGAGACCGGAATCGCTGTGCACCCGTTCACGGTCACCGCGCCGCTTGGCATATGGAGGTCGGTCTTGTTGAGGATGACCAGGGTATTGTCGTCCACCAGGCGCCGCGTTTCCCGCTCATCGCCACCGGCCGCAGAGGTGGCATCGAAGACCGCGATCTTGAGGTCGGCGCGCGCGGCGCGGTCGAGCGCTCGCCGCACGCCCTCGGACTCGATCTCGTCTGCGACCGCGCGCAGCCCGGCGGTATCGGCGAGGATCGTCGGGAACCCGGCAATGTCAAGGTGAACCTCGATTACGTCGCGCGTGGTGCCGGCCCGCGCCGAAACGATGGCGGCGTCGCGTTGCGCGAGGCGGTTGAGAAGGCTCGACTTGCCGACGTTCGGCGCGCCGACGATTACGACGTAAAAGCCCTCACGAAGGCGCTCGCCGCGGCGGTCGTCGTCGAGGTACCGGGCGATCGATTCATGCAGCGCCGAGATCTTGTGGCGTACCGATTCGGCTACCCCCTCGGGCAGGTCCTCGTCGGGGAAGTCAATGTCCGCCTCGGCGTGGGCGAGGGCGGCCACCAGCTCGGCCCGCCAGGCCTCGCACACCTCGCCCAGCTCGCCGTCGAGCTGGCGCAGGGCCTGGCGCCGCTGCGCCTCGGTCTCGGCATCCACGAGATCGGCCAAGCCCTCGGCCTGGGTCAGGTCGAGCTTGCCGTTGTCGAAGGCCCGGCGGGTGAAATCACCGGGCTCGGCGGGGCTCACATCGGGGCGCGCCGCCAAGACCTCGATCAAGGCGGCGAGCACCGCCGTGCCGCCATGGACATGGAACTCCGCAACATCCTCGCCGGTGAAGCTCGCCGGCGCCGGGAACCAGAGCACCAGGCCATCGTCGATCGGCCCACCGTCGGGATCAAAGACACGCGCCCGCGTTGCGACCCGCGGCGGGGGGATCGACGACCCGGTCAAGCCGCGAAGCGCGGGACCTGCCGCAGGCCCCGAGACGCGCACAACAGCGATCCCCGCGCGGCCGCCGCCGCTCGATAATGCGAAGATCGTTTCGGTTCCGTTACGGATCAAGGTGCGGGCACGGCTATCGTTTCGCCCCCGTTACGACCCCTCGGCGGCGCTTGCCGCTGTCGCCGGTCGGTGGCGCAGGGTAGGATAGGGCCTGCGCGACCGCAACCGAGACCATCAGTTCCCCCCCCACCCCCATGCGCAACGTCCTAGACCAGGAAGCCAGCCCCTATCTGCTGCAGCACAAGGACAACCCGGTACACTGGCAGCCCTGGGGCGAGGCGGCGTTCGAGACCGCCGCGCGAGAAAACCGGCCGGTCCTGTTGAGCGTCGGATACGCGGCGTGCCATTGGTGCCACGTGATGGCGCATGAGTCTTTCGAATCGCCGGCGACCGCGGACCTCATGAACCAGCTCTACGTCAACATCAAGGTCGATCGCGAGGAGCGCCCCGACATCGACACCATCTACCAACACGCCTTGGCGCTCTTGGGCCAGCACGGGGGCTGGCCACTGACCATGTTCCTAACGCCCAAGGGCAGGCCGTTCTGGGGCGGCACCTACTTCCCGCCCGATTCGCGGTTCGGCCGGCCGGCCTTCGCCGACGTCTTGCAGCACATTCACCGCCTTTTCACTGCCGAGCCCGACAAAGTCGCGAAGAACGAGGCCGCCATTCAGCAGGCGCTCGAGGGCCTGTCGCGGCCCGACCCGCAGGTCGAGGCGCCGAGCCTGAGCTTCGAGGTGCTGGACCGCGTGGCCGAGTATCTCAAGGACCTGGTCGACTTCGAGCACGGCGGAATCCGCGGTGCGCCCAAGTTCCCGCAGTGCTCGCTGTTCGGGTTCCTGTGGCAGGCTTGGGCGCGTAGCGGAACCGAGGACTATCGCAACGCCGTCGTGGTGACCCTCGAGCAGATGTGCCAGGGCGGCATTTACGACCACCTGGGCGGCGGCTTCGCGCGCTACTCCACCGACGAGGTCTGGCTGGCACCGCATTTCGAGAAGATGCTCTACGACAACGCCCAGTTGCTGGAGCTTCTGCTGGCCGCGTGGCGCGAGACTCGCCAGCCGCTGTTCGAATCGCGGGTGCGCGAAACGGTCGAGTGGATCGAGCGCGAGATGGTCGCCGAGGGCGGCGGCTTCGCGGCAACGCTCGATGCGGATTCGGAGGGCGAGGAGGGCCGCTTCTACGTCTGGTCCGAGGCCGAGATCGACGCCGCGCTCGGTACCGAGGCGACCGCGTTCAAGGCGGCCTACGACGTCCGCCCGGGGGGCAACTGGGAAGGCAACACGATCCTCAACCGCTCGGCCCGGCCCGAGTTCGGAAGCGACGCCGAGGAGGCCGCATTGGCCGCCGCCCGGGCGCGGCTGTTGGCGGTCCGCGGCGGGCGGGTCCGGCCCGGCTGGGACGACAAGGTGCTGGCCGACTGGAACGGCCTGATGATCGCGGCGCTGGCCGAGGCCGCGGCGACGTTCGCCGAACCGGGGTGGCTGAACACCGCACGCCGGGGGTTCGATTTCGTGGCTGCGGAGATGGCCGACGGCGCGCGGCTCTGGCACAGCCACCGCCAAGGCCGGGCGCGGCACACCGCGTTCATCGACGATTACGCGAACATGGCGCGCGCGGGCCTCGCGCTTCATGAGGTGACCGGGGAGGCGCGCTATCTCGACCATGCAATCGCCTGGGTGGGCAGCGCCGATCGGCACTACTGGGATGCCGAGCACGGCGGCTATTTCTTCACCGCCGACGATGCGCCGAGTTTGATCGTGCGCACCCGGAGCGCGAGCGACAACGCAACGCCCGCGGGCAACGGCGTGATGGTCGGTGTCTTGGCGCGCCTGTACCACCTCACCGGCGAGGCGCGATACCGCGAGCGCGCCGAGGCAGTCATCGCCGGCTTCATCGATGCGCTGGGCCGCAACGTCGTCGGACTGACAAGTCTGATGAGCAGTTACGCGTTTCTCGAGCGGGCGGTGCAGATCGCCGTCGTCGGCCCGCCCGAGCGCCCCGCGACCGCAGCGCTGATGCAAGCCGCGTTCGACAGCCCGGTATCGTGCCGCATCGTCACCGCGCTGGCGCCCGGCACGGCGCTTCCCCAAGCACATCCGGCATCGGGCAAGACGATGGTCGACGGCCAACCCGCGGCATACGTGTGCGTGGGTCCGGTGTGTTCCCAGCCGCACACCGATGCGGAGGCCTTGCGCCACGCCTTGGGACGGCCGCCGGGATCGTGAAGTTGTCCCAACTCTCGCTCGATTCGCCGCTCGGCCCGATCACCGTGGCCGAAGCCGACGGCGCCATCGTCGCGCTGAACTGGGGCGGCGCCGAGAACGAGACGGTGACGCCGCTTCTCGACGAGGCGCGGCGCCAGCTGCAAAACTATTTCGCCAGCGGAACGAAAGCCTTCGACCTGCCATTGCGCCCGGCCGGCACCGCTTTCCAGCGTCGGGTGTGGCGCGCGATACGCGCGATCGGGCCGGGGCGCATGCGCAGCTATGGGGCGCTGGCGCGGAGCGTTGGCAGCGGGCCGCGCGCGGTGGCCGGCGCCTGCGCCCGCAACCCGATCGGCATCATCGTCCCGTGCCACCGCGTGGTCGCTGCGGGCGGCCTCGGCGGCTTCTCGGCGCCCGGCGGCGTGGCGACCAAACGCGCGCTCTTGCGGCTCGAAGGACTGGCGGTCTAGTCCGGCTTGGCCGCTGGGCCCGAGTCCAGCGGTGAGGCAGTTCGCCGGTGCTCGTAGTAGTGCCGCAGGACGCGGTTGATCAATGTCTGGTATCGCGGTTTGGAGCGAAACCACGCCAGCATGTCGGCGTCGAGCCGGATCGAGATGCGATCCTTCGTGGGGGTCACTACGTCGGCATCGGCCCAGAACTCGGAGTCGGTCGCCGGGATGTCGATGAAGTCGATCTCCTGGTCCGACATTCGGCGCAGTTTCTCAACCTCAGCCGCGGTAGTTTTCGTATGCTTGTCGTTCATTGCGATTGGCCTTTCGGGCGGATATGACGCGGATCGACTCGCCTCGCATTGTGTAGGCGATGGCAATCACCACGTTGTCGATCTCCCCGAGTGCGAGCCAGCGTTCCTCGCCGTAGTCGAACCGCGTATCGTTTCTTCGCAACAACGGCCCGCCGAACGCGCCAACCGCCGTTTCGAAGCTAATCCGGTGTTTGGCTAAGTTGGCCGCACTCTTCGCCTCATCCCATTCGAACTCCATACACTTTGAATATAGACGTTTGTCTATACGGTACAAGCGCGTCGGATAAGCTGCGCCCGAGCCCGTGACAAGGCGCCCCGGAGGCAAGTATGTTCCGGGCAAATGGGGAGGTGCACGATGGCGGGGACGGAGGTCACGATCGCTGGGCCGGACGGAGGGTTCGGCGGCTATTTGGCGAGACCCGAGGGCGGTGTTGGGCCTGGCGTGGTCGTCATTCAGGAGGTCTTCGGGGTCAACCCGGTGATGCGCGGGATCACCGACAGTTTGGCCGCGGAAGGATTCGCCGCTTTGTGCCCCGACCTCTTCTGGCGACAGGAGCCGGGGCTCCAGCTTAGCGACCAAAACGAAACCGAGCTGGCGCGCGCCTTCGAGCTCTTTCAAGGGTTTGATTTCCCCGCCGGCGTGCGCGACGTCGCCGCGACGCTCGATCACCTGCGCAGCGAGGACGCCTGTACCGGGACGGTCGGCGTGGTCGGCTTTTGCCTCGGCGGGCTCTTGGCCTATCTCGCCGGCACCCGAACCGCGACCGATTGCGCGGTCGGCTACTACGGCGTTGGCATCGAACAGAAACTCGACGAGGCGACCAACCTGACCAAGCCGCTGATGCTGCACATCGCCACCGCCGACGAGTTCGTGCCCGAGGAGGCGCAGACGGCGGTACGCGGCGACCTCGGCACCAACCCGCTGGTCACGATCCACGAATACGAGGGCTTGGGCCACGCCTTCGCTCGCCGCGGGGGCGATCACTACGACGCCTCCGCGGCCGCGCTCGCCAACGGGCGCACCTACGACTTCCTCCACGCCAACCTAGGGTAGAGGCAATGGCAAGGGCGATTCGCATCCACCAAACCGGCGGCCCCGAAGTGCTGGTGTGGGAGGACGTCGAGGTCGGCGATCCCGGGCCCGGCGAGGCGCGGGTGCGGCATACGGCGGTGGGGCTCAATTTCATCGATTGCTACTTTCGCTCGGGCACCTACCCGCCGCCGGCGTTGCCGTTGGTACTGGGATTCGAGGGTGCCGGCGTGGTCGAAGCGGTGGGCGAGGGCGTGGACGTGGTCAAGGCCGGCGACCGGGTGGCCTATGCGACGGCGCCGATCGGCGCCTACGCCGAGGTGCGGCTTGTGCCCGCCGACAGCCTCGTCGCGCTGCCCGCGGATCTTGGCGATGCCGACGCCGCGGCGGTGCTGCTGAAAGGCTTGACCGCGCACTACCTGTTGCGCCGCACCTTCGAGGTGCAGCCCGGGCAGACCATCGTGGTACACGCCGCGGCCGGCGGGGTCGGGCTGATCGCCTGCCAGTGGGCCAAGCACCTGGGCGCCACCGTGATCGGCACCGTGGGCACGGCCGCCAAGGCCGAGCTTGCGCGCGCGCACGGGTGCGACCATGCGATCGTGACGGCAGCGGAATCCTTCGTCGAGCGCGTCGACGAGATCACCGCCGGCGCCGGCGTGCCGGTGGTCTACGATTCGGTGGGACGGGACACCTTCATGGGCTCGCTCGACTGCCTAGCACCGCTCGGCACCATGGTGTTGTTCGGCCAGTCCTCGGGCGTGGTCGAACCGCTCGATCCCGGCTTGCTGGCGGCCAAGGGCTCGCTCTACCTCACCCGCCCGACCCTGTTCACCTACACCGCGACGCGCGAGGCGCTGGCCGCGGCGGCGAACGAGCTGTTCGCCGTGGTCGGCTCGGGAGCGGTCAAGATCGAGGTCAAACAGACCTACGCACTGTCCGAGGCGGCCGCGGCGCACGCCGATCTGGAGGCGCGGCGGACCACGGGATCGACCGTCCTGTTGCCGTAGTCTGGACCCGAGCGCCGCGAGCGCTCAGGTATTCATTGACTCGAAGAACTCGGCGTTGACCTTGGTGTGCTTGAGCTTGTCGAGCAGGAAATCCATCGCATCGACCGTGCCCATGGGCGCCAGGATGCGCCGCAGCACCCACATCTTGGCGAGCGTGCCCTTGTCGACCAACAGCTCCTCCTTGCGAGTGCCCGACTTGGTGACGTCGATGGCCGGCCAGGTGCGTTTGTCGGAGAGCTTGCGATCGAGGATGATCTCGGAATTACCGGTCCCCTTGAACTCCTCGAAGATGACCTCGTCCATCCGACTGCCGGTGTCGACCAAAGCCGTACCAATGATCGTCAGACTCCCGCCGCCCTCGATGTTACGCGCCGCGCCGAAGAAGCGCTTGGGACGCTGCAGCGCGTTCGAATCGACGCCGCCGGTCAGCACCTTGCCCGAGGACGGCACGACGGTGTTGTACGCCCGTGCCAGGCGGGTGATCGAGTCGAGCAAGATCACCACGTCGCGCCCCGATTCGACCAGCCGCTTGGCCTTTTCGATCACCATCTCCGCGACCTGGACGTGGCGGACGGCGGGCTAGTCGAAGGTCGAGGAAATGACCTCGCCCTTGAC
>PVBE011622880.1_pt1 | contig 51889 bp, 43 predicted proteins | sample 1631181 | NCBI WGS metagenome assembly PVBE01 (sample SAMN08397723, study PRJNA350692) | Marine metagenome, whole genome shotgun sequencing project. | isolation source: water | place: Pacific Ocean | collected 2012-04
CCTGGTCGCGCGCAGAATGATTTCGTCGAGGTCATCTGGTTGTGTTTTTCCGCTTCCGCCGGAGATCCCCAATTGCCTTCCGCCAGTGGTTCGTTGTTCCAAACGGGTCACCGCGCCGGTCGTTACGTTGCTCCGGCCGCGTTCCCCGATTATCCCCCGTCACAATTCGCCACAGAATAGCCGGGCCGGCTCGCGGTGTTCGCCAGGTCTCCCTCCATCGTCGTCGGCCGCACCACCCGCGCCCCGCCAGCAGATCGTGCCATCCCTGCCCCTCCTCGTCCCACGCTGCCTATAGAAACCCCAGCCCCATCCAGCCCAGTGACAGCGGCTTCGCCAGTAACTCCCTTGCCAGCAGCCGTCCCCGCCCGGTCCTTTTTCCGTCGTTGCTGGCCAGCCGCAGCCCCAGTGCCGCCTTCCCCGGCGATCGCCGCAGGAACATCGACAGCCCCACAAACCCGGCCAGCAACAGCAATAGGCTGGCCACGAAGAACCACGGCGGAACGTAATTCCAGGGCGGGCTGGCCAGATAGACGATCAGGCCGATCGGCAGCGCCAGAACGGTCACCAGGTCCAGCCCCGCCGCCGGCTGGCGGCGGCGGAAGCGGGCGATGGCCGGTGGCGCGTCGGGCTCCACCGGTGGGGCCACGATCAAGAAGCCCGGCAGTTCCAGGCCCCGCCCCGGCCCGCGTCAGTCGCGAACGTCTCCAGCCAGGACACCACCACCAGGGCGATACCGACCGAAATCCAGGCCAGTATCCCCCGACAACTCATGTCATTGCGGTCAAACTACGCGCGCGGCGAAGGGCGGCTCTCCAGGTCCGAAGCCTTAACCCCGGCGTCCGCACGGATCGCCTCGGCGCGATCGGTCTTCTCCCAGGGCAGGTCCAGCTCCGGGCGCCCGAAGTGCCCGTAGGCCGCCACCGGCCGGTACAGCGGCCGTCGCAGGTCCAGGTCGCGGATGATCGCACCCGGCCTCAGGTCAAAGTGCTTCGCCACCAGCGCCTCGATCTTCGCGTTCTCGATTCGGTTGGTGCCAAAGGATTCCACGTTCACCGAAACCGGGTCCGCCACGCCGATGCAGTAGGCCAGCTGAATTTCAACGCGGTCGGCCACGCCGGCCGCCACCAAGTTCTTGGCCACGTAGCGAGCCGCGTAGGAAGCCGAGCGATCCACCTTGGTCGGGTCCTTGCCGGAGAACGCCCCGCCGCCGTGGCGCGCCATCCCGCCGTAAGTGTCCACAATGATCTTGCGCCCGGTCAGACCGGCGTCGCCCATCGGGCCGCCGACCACGAACCGGCCGGTCGCGTTCACCAGGATCTTGGTTTCGCTGTCCAGCATGTCTGCCGGGATGACCTTTTCGATCACCATCTCGCGGATATCGCGGCTAATTACGTCCGGGCCGACCTCCGGGTCGTGCTGGGTCGCGATGACCACCGTGTCGATCCGCGTCGGCACCCCGTGGTCATATTCCACCGTTACCTGCGCCTTGCCGTCCGGACGCAGGTAGTTCATCCCCACCCCGTCGCGGCGCACATCCGCCAGCCGTTTGCACAGGCCGTGGGCCAACGTAATCGGCAGCGGCATCAACTCTTCCGTCTCTAGGCAGGCGTAGCCGATCATCATCCCCTGGTCGCCGGCGCCCGTGTCCTCGATGTTGCTGGCGTCCACGCCCTGGGCGATGTCCCCCGACTGCTCCTTCACCGAAACAATCGTCCCGCAGGTCTCGTAATCGAAGCCAAACTTCGCCCGCGTGTAGCCAACCTCGCGCACCGTGTCGCGCACGATCTTCGCCATGTCCACGTAGGCGTTCGTGGTGATCTCGCCCAGCACCATAATCAGCCCGGTCGTCGCCGCCGTCTCGCAGGCCACCCGTGAAAACGGGTCCTCGGCCAGCAGGGCGTCCAGAATCGCGTCCGATACCTTGTCGCAGAGCTTGTCCGGGTGGCCCTCGGTTACCGACTCCGAGGTGAACAGGTAATTCGGTGATTCCAGGAATGAAAGGCTCATAGTTACGCGACTCCCTTGGTCGTCTGTATTTGCATATTGCTCAAGTTCCCTCTTCCCAGGAACTCAGGTAGGTCTCCTGCTCTTCGGTCAGAGTGTCGATCTTGATCCCCATCGATTCAAGTTTCAGGCGCGCGATTTCCGCGTCGATATCATCCGGGACCGAGTACACCCTGGCCTCCAGCGTCGCCGCGTTGTCCTTCATGTATTCCGCCGCCAGCGCCTGGTTGGCGAAGCTCATGTCCATCACGCTCGCCGGGTGTCCCTCGGCCGAAGCTAGGTTGATCAAGCGGCCCTTGCCCAACAGGTACAACTTGCGTCCGTCCTTCTGCACGAACTCCTCCAGGAACGGCCGCACCGTGCGTCGTGAGGTCGACATCTCCGCCAGGCCGGCCACGTTGATCTCCACATCGAAGTGACCGGAGTTCGCCACGATCGCGTCCGACTTCATGACATCCATGTGGTGGGTATCGACCACGTGCTTGTCGCCGGTCACCGTCACGAAGATATCGCCAATTGCCGCCGCTTCCATCATCGGCATCACCCGGTAGCCGTCCATCACCGCTTCGAGCGCCCGCGTCGGATCGATTTCGGTCACGATCACGTTCGCGCCCATCCCATCGGCCCGGCTCGCCAGGCCCCTTCCGCACCAGCCGTAGCCGCCGACCACAAAATTCTTGCCGGCCAGCAGGATATTGGTCGCCCGCAGTATGCCGTCTACCGTCGACTGCCCCGTGCCGTAACGGTTATCAAAGAAGTGCTTCGTGTTGGCCTCGTTCACGGCTACGATCGGGAATTTCAGCACCCCGTCCTCTTCCATGCTGCGCAGCCGGATCACCCCGGTCGTCGTCTCCTCCGTGCCGCCGATAATCGTCTCCAGCAGCTCGGTACGGCTGGCGTGAATCGTGCTCACCAGATCCGCGCCGTCATCCATCGTGATCGCCGGCGACGTATCCAGCACCGACTTGATGTGGTCGTAGTAGACCTTGTTGTTCTCGCCGGTCCGGGCGAAGGTCGGGATGCCGTAGTGCACCACCAGTGCCGCCGCCGTCTCGTCCTGGGTGCTCAGCGGATTCGAAGCGCACAGGTACACATCCGCCCCGCCCGCCTTCAGCGTCCGCATCAGGTTGGCCGTCTCGGTCGTGACGTGCAGGCAGGCCGCCAGCGTCAGTCCCGCTAGGGGTTTTTCCTTTTCGAAGCGCTCGCGGATTGCCCGCAGCACCGGCATCGACGCCTCCGCCCACTCGATCGCGCTCTTGCCCGTGTCCGCCAGTTTCAGGTCGGTCACGTCGTGGGGCACGTTTGCGGTTACCGCCATATTAATAGTTCTCCTCAATCGGAATTCCGATCAATCTAGTCAATGTCAAATTCGACTCGTGAAAAGCGGAGGAACTCCGCATAACGATCCTTCATTTGTTGTTCCGTCAGGTTCAACAGCGATTCCAGTCCAAATCCCTCCACCGAAAACGACGCCGCCACACTCCCGTGCACCACCGCCCGGCGGAGGTTCTGGTCGGTCAATTCTCTCTCACGGGCCAGGTACCCTGTCAGTGCCCCGGCAAACGAATCGCCGGCGCCGGTCGGGTCGCGCACTTCCAGCAGCGGATACGCCGACGTGAAAAACCATTCGCCGGCCGTCCGCAACAGGGCCCCGTAGGCGCCCTGCTTGATGATCACCGCGTCCAGGCCCATATCCAGCATTTCCAGCGCCGACCGCAGGATGCTGTAATGCCCGCTTATCATCCGCGCCTCCTCCTCGTTCACCACCACCACGTTTGCCCGCGCCAGCACCTCGTCCACCAGGTCGCGCTGGCTCTCCAGCCAGAAATTCATCGTGTCCACCACCACCACCTCCGGCCCGTCCAGTTGCTCCAGCACCTTCAACTGCACCGCCGGATCCGTGTTACCCAGCAGCACGAAGCGCGAATCCTGGTAGCTCGCCGGCAGCTCCGGATCGAACTTCGCCAGCACGTTCAAGTCTGTGAACAGCGTCTCCCGGTCGTCAAAGTTCATCGCATAGCGGCCGCCCCAGCGAAACGTCTTGCCCGGCGCCGTTTTCAGCCCACTCAGGTCGATACCGCGGCTGGTGAACAGCCGCCGCTGGTCGTCGCTAAAGTCCTCGCCCACGATGCTGACCATCCGGCTCGGCCCGAAGAACGATCCCGCCACCGCTGCGTAGCTGGCTGACCCGCCCAGTATTCCCTCCGCCTTATCAAACGGCGTCTCGATGTCATCGATTCCGATCGAACCCAGCACCAGCGTGCTCAACGTATCGCGACTCCTCGATCTATTCCCGGCCTATTCAACGTATTTTCCGATCAACAACTCGTACCGTTTCCTCACCGCGTCCGGCATCAATCCCGTATCCGAAATGATCGAGTTCTCCAGCGCGTTACAGCACCCGCACACTTTTCCCATCTCACCCAGGTTCGCCGCCAGCGCCCGCACCGCCGATTTCGCCATTTCCACGTTCTTACCCAGATTCGCGATCACCATTGCCACCGTTACCGGCTCGCCCTTCCACACGTCGTAATCGGTCGCCATCGCGAACGTCGCATAGTGCAGTTCCGCCTCGCGGGCCAGCCGCACCTCCGGCACCGCCGTCATCCCGATCACGCTCATCCCCCAGCCCCTGAACACCTCCGACTCGGTCACCGTCGAAAACTGCGGTCCCTCCATACACACATAGGCGCCGCCGCGATGCACCGATGCCCCCGCGCCCTCGGCGGCGTCCGCCACCAGCGCACTCAACGCTGGGCAAAACGGCTCCGCCATTCCCATGTGCACCACCAGGCCCGGCACGTCGAAAAACGACGTCGCCCGGTTGCGCGTGCGATCGAAGAACTGATCCGGCACCACCACGTCTAAAGGCCGAATTTCCTCCTTCAAGCTCCCCACCGCGCTCACCGAAACGATCGCGTCCACGCCCAGCGACTTGAACCCCCAGATATTCGCCTTCGAGTTCAGGTTGGTCGGCGAGATCAGGTGCCCGCGCCCGTGCCGGGGCAAGAACGCCACCTCCAGCCCTTCCAGCATCCCCACTCGGTATGCGTCACTCGGGTCGCCAAACGGCGTCTCCACCACAACCTCCTCCACTCCCGTCAGCCCCTCCATGTCGTAGAACCCGCTGCCCCCGATGATCCCCAGTTTCGCCGTGGCCATTACCTACGCTCGCAATTCTGTCTGTTGTTCCCGCTGCGTCGCCAGCGAGTCCGTATAGTCCGCCCGGGCAACCCCCATCTCCGTGATAATCCCGGCGATCAGGCCTGCCGGCGTCACATCGAACGCCGGATTTGCCACCGGCGCCGCCGCCGGTGCCCACACCGTGTCTCGAAAGCCGCGCACCTCGTCCGGATTGCGCTGCTCGATCGGAATACCGGCACCGTTCGGCAGGCTGAAATCTACCGTCGTCAGCGGCGCCGCCACGTAGAACGGTACCTCGTGATACGCCGCCAGAACCGCTGCCGTGTAGGTGCCGATCTTGTTCGCCGTATCGCCATTGGCCGCGATCCGGTCCGCCCCCACCACTGCCATGTCGATCTCGCCCGCCTCCATGAAATGCCCGGCCATGCTGTCCGTAATCAGCGTGTAGTCCACCCCCCACTGGTCCAGTTCCCAGCAGGTCAGCCGCGCTCCCTGCAAAAGCGGCCGCGTCTCGTCCACGTATACGTGGATGCCCTTGTCCTGCTGGTGCGCCGCGTAGATCACCCCCAGCGCTGATCCGCGCTCGTGGGTCGCCAGTGGCCCCGTGTTGCAGTGATGCAGGATCTTCGCTCCCGGTGCCACTAGGGCCGCCCCCGCCTCGCTCAATTTCACATGGCGCTCGCGGTTGTCGGATTCGATCTTCGCCGCCCGTTCGTGCATCGCCGCCAGCATTCCCTCCGGTCCCCCCTGCGCCCCGTCCGCCGCCGCCAGCATCTCATCCGCCGCCCAGAACAGGTTCACCGCCGTCGGGCGGGTTTCCTTCACCGTCGTCGCCACCGTCTCCAGTTCCTCCTTGAACCCCGCCGCGTCCGTCGCCGCGATCTTTGTCGCCCCCAGCAGCACCGCGTATGCCGACGCAACTCCCAGCGACGGCGCCCCGCGTATCCGCAGGCTCCGAATCGCCTCGCAGATCATGTCCAGCGAATCGCACAGGATGTACTCCTCCTTGTCCGGCAACCGCGCCTGGTCGAGGAGTCGAATGCCGTCATCGGTCCATTCAAGAACTGTCATCGGGGAAACTCCGCTCCGCATCGTTTCATCTCCGGCCGGTCCGCGCCGTTCGCCTTGTGGCCGGTCGGCAGCCGTCAAGTCCGGGATCATTATTCCGCCCTGCGGCCGGGGCGCGAGCGCGCCGCCAGAAAACCGTTGGGTGGCGTGCCGCCGCTTTCCGTGCCGATGAGCGGCCCCGAGTATATTCGCGCGCGCGACCCCCTCCAAACCCGCCACCCCGCCACCGGCTCAAGAAAACTCTTCCCCTAAAGACTAGAGATTCACGGTTTCCATCCGATAATTGATAACTGGGAGACTTGCTTCCTCCCGTTCCCGTGCTAACTCTGAATCCGTGAGTGCCTGTATTTCCACGGCACCACACCGGCAAGGATTCGTCGGTTCTCTGAAGAATGGTGAAGGATCATGGGAATCCGGATTACCGGCGGTGAAGATAGTGGCGGCCTCCAGGGCTGCAAAACTCCTCCCGCGAGATACAGGGCTCGACCAGCCAGCTCTCGTCCGGTCTACGTCTGAATCGAGCCGCCGCCGCCCAACCCCGCCCCGTCTAGCCGAACATCCCGCCCATACCCGGCAAATTCGGCATCCGGCCCGACGACAGCATCTTCATCACCTTCTGCATCTGCTTGAATTGATTCAGCAACTGGTTCACATCGCTTGGCTCCGTCCCGCTGCCCGCCGCGATCCTTCGCCGCCGGCTCCCGTCAATCAACTCGGGACGTGACCGCTCCGCCGGCGTCATGCTCAAGATAATCGCCTCTGTGCGGGCGATGTTCTTGTCCGTCAGCGCCTCCTGGACCTCCGGATTCTTGGCCAACTTGCCCATCCCCGGCACCATGCTCATCATCGACGACAGCGAGCCCATATTCTTGATCTGGTTGAACTGCTCCAGGAAGTCATTCAGGTCGAACGACGCTTGCCGGATCTTCTCCTCCAGGCGCTGAGCCGATTCCTCATCAATCACCTCCTGCGCCTGTTCCACCAGCGTCACCACATCGCCCATCCCCAGAATCCGCGACGCCAGCCGGTCCGGGTGAAACACCTCCAGCGGCTCCACCTTCTCGCCCTGCGTCAAGAATTTCACCGGCACCCCGGTCACTGCCCGGATCGACAGCGCCGCCCCGCCCCGTGCGTCCCCGTCCATCTTCGTCAAAATCAGCCCCGTCAACGGCACCCGCTCGTGAAACTCTGCCGCCACGTTCACCGCCTCCTGCCCCGTCATCGCGTCCGCCACGAACAGCACCTCATCCGGCTTCGTCAGCTTGCCCATCCGCCGCACCTCCTCCATCAGTTCATCATCCAGCTGAATCCGCCCCGCCGTATCCACGATCACCGCCGAGTGCTTGTCCTTACGGGCCTTGTCCAGCGCATTCCGCGCGATGTGTTCCGGTTTCGACTTCGCACTTTCGAAATGCACCGGCACCTCGATCTGCTCGCCTAGCGTGCACAGCTGCTCCACCGCCGCCGGCCTTTTCACGTCCGCCGCCGCCAGCAGCGGCGTCCCGCCGGCTTTCTTCAGCCGCAGCGCCAGCTTCGCCGCGCTGGTCGTCTTTCCCGAGCCCTGCAGGCCGATCACCATAATCACCGTCGGCCCGTCACTCGCCTTCGCTAGCCCCTCCGTCTCCTGCCCCAGCAGCTCCGTCAACTCATCATGCACGATCTTCACGACCTGCTGGGCCGGCGTCACACTCGACAGCACTTCCTTGCCCACTGCCCGTTCCCGCACCGCCGCGATAAAGCTCCGCGCCACCTTGAAGTTCACATCCGCTTCCAGCAGCGCCCGCCGCACCTCGCGCATCGCCTCGTCCACATCCGCTTCGCGGATCCTGCCGCGGCCGGTCATTTTCTTCAGCGCCGCGTCCAGCCGTTCCGTCAACCGATCAAACAAAACCAGGGAGCCCTTTCAGCACCCGACCGGCGCGGCGGAGTTTCCTCTGGCCGGCGCGGTCGGGTCATTCACTAATTGATTGTAGCCCCGCCCCCATTTGCTACACTCCCCGCACCTGGCGCATTCGTCTAGTGGCCCAGGACATCGCCCTCTCAAGGCGAAGATCGCGGGTTCGAATCCCGCATGCGCTACCAGTCCCCCACGCCGACCTCGCTACCCGACCGGCCACACCGTACCGTCCGAAGCCTAATCCCGGGCTAGCGTTCGTAGACCGCCCCGCCAGTGCGGTGCGCATGGATGTAGTCCCAGTCCACCTGCGCCCCCAGACCGGGCCCCTCCGGGGCGTAAACGCAGCCCTGGTCGTCGATGGCGTCCAGCCCGTCGCGGTAGTTGGTATAGGTGTTCACCGCTGACGTATCCGCCTTCGGATCGGGGTGCACGAGGTTCATTTCATAGAAGTTCGTGTTGCGTAGTGCCGTCATCAGGTGGCGGTGGGCCGGGCTGTGCGAGTGGATTTCCACGTCCAAACCCAGTCCCTCCGCCACGTGGGCGATCTTCATCGCCCCGGTGATCCCGCCGTCCTGGTAGGCGTCCACCCGCAGGATATCGGTCGCCCCGGCGATCGCCGCATCCGTATGCGCCATCAATCCCCGCAGGTACTCCGACATCAGCAGCGGAGTTTGCAGCTTCTCCCGCAGCATTCGGTGCACGTGAAACGACTTGCCGCCCTCCCACAGCGGATCCTCGTACCAGGCGAACCCTGCCTCGTCGCAGGCCCGTCCCACCCGCACCGCCTCCACGAACGTGGCGATCGCGCAGGCCGGGTCGCTCATCAGCGCCATCGAATCGCCCACCGCGTCGCGCACCGCGTGGATGGTCGCGATTTCTTCCCCGGGGTCAGCGTCAATCCAGCCGTGAATCTTGAACGCCGTGTAGCCCATTTGTTGGCAGCGTACCGCGAAATCGGCGTAAGCCTGTGCTGAATCCAGCCCGCCGACCCGGTCGCCGTGATAGGTGCTGGCATAGGCGCGCAAGGGACGTCGGCGGCCCCCCAGCAACTCATACACCGGCGCGTCATAGAGCTTTCCCGCCAGGTCCCACAGGCAGATATCGATCAGCCCGATCGCCAGCGCATCGTGCTGTCGCAGTTCAAACAGCAGATCGCGGTAGATTTCGTTGCGTTGCCGAGCATCGCGTCCGATCAAGAATCGCGCCACCAGGTCCGCCTGCCGCACCGCCATGATCATCTGCCCCGCCGCCTCGCCGCTCACCCCCGCGTCGGTTTCGATCCGCATCGCGCTGCGGCCCACCGTGCCCTGGTCGCCGGGGGTATAGATCAGCCCCAGCCCCGACGAACTGCCGGAGATGTTACGCAGGTTGACCGTGAACTCGAAGGTCTCGATTCGCGTTATCAGAGGTGGTTTCATGGATTGCTGTTGTTCCGGCGGAGAGCGGCGGCAATAACGACCCGGCCTGTCCCGGGGCCGCTGCAAGGATACTTGGTCCTCTCGCCGGGGGACGTTCGCCTATCGAATTTCTATGTCCATCAGCCCTTCGGAGTCCGGGTCATCGGGGATATCCGGAGGCGGATCCGCCGTGGCGTCGGGGCCCGTCCGATCCGGGTCGATATTTCGCAGGGTCGATGGGTCCCGGTCGTCATCCACGTCCTCGATCGCGATTTGCAGTGCCGTATCGCCGTCGGTGCCGTCGGGCCCGGCCATATTCCCGCGTTCGACCTCTCCGGATGCCGGGCGTGCTTGCGTATTTCCCCGCTCCCCGCTCCCCGTCGCCCGTTGCGCCCGGACTCGCCCTGAAGTTCATCCCCATCGGGGTCGCTCCCGGCCCCGGGTCGGTCGGGACGAACCGTCTGTTGCTGCTGCTGGAGGCTGGCGTCAGTGTCCCCGCCGGCGTGGGTGATATCGGTATCGTCCCATACGCCAGACCCATCGAATCTGAGTGCGCCTGGTCTTCCCCGGTCAGCCACAATCTATCCCCCCTCTCAGAGTTCCCCGGCGGCAGGTACGTCCCTGCGCGGATACCGAAAACGGCCACCTGCGCGGCACACATACCCTGGGGCATCCGGGCCGTCCGGCCGCCGCGAGTCCGAGCGACAACGCTCGCCATCAAATATGCTTTCAAGCGGGTCTCAGCACCCGACTCAACCAGCCCCCCCGGGCACCCCCCCATAGCTCAGAGGACAGAGCATTGGTTTCCTAAACCATGTGCGCAGGTTCGAGTCCTGCTGGGGGGACCATCGTTTCACAGGTTTGGCAACCACCGGCGCGATCTGCACAACCGCTGCGAACTGCCCGTTTGCTAACAATTTGCTAACGCCCGGTCTGAGACAGCCTCGAAAGCTGGCCTCGTGCTACCCCGTCTGAGCGTCCGCCTAGCCTCCCGATAGCCACTCATCCAGCCGTTCGGCGGCGGCATCCTGCAAGCCCGGTAGGACGTGGCTGGCGAACCTGGGGACGACGAAGGTGGAGGTGGCGACGCGGCTGATCGTCCGGACGCGGGTGGAGTCTCGGGGCAGTGGTGGGTGCCGTGGGTGACGGACGCGCTGGTCGTCCCAGTGGATGCGCTGATGCAGTGGGGGATGCTGGACGGCATTCGGCGGCGGGTGGAGGGCAGCTAGGTTTAGCCGTCTTCTCTGGCGGTGAGCGCGATTGACGGGCGGCCAGCTTCGCAGACTGCTGTCAGCAGCGGATGCGGGCGGCGGGCGAGCCGAGGCGGGCCGCCCCGATGTCGGTCGTCCCCAGCCTTCTGCCTTCCATTCCAACCTCCTGCACCGTGCCGGATTCCCGGCGCCGACCTACGTCGCTCCGCCGACGCCGCCCCGGTCAGGCGACAGCCGGTTGCCGGCGGTCAGTCTCCGAACTCGAACCCGTACAACTCCGCGTTCTTCAGCCAGATGCGCAATTTCACCCCGCCCGGGATCCCGTCCACGACATCCCCGCCCGCCCACTCCACCCGGTGCCGCACCGCGTCGCCGGTGAACGCCTGGCAGTCATCCCGCGAGAAGCCCGTCCACACGTTGTTGAACGTATCCATCACCTCGACCCGAATGTGCCCGTCGGGCGCGCAGGCACCGTTGATGTAGAGGTGCAGGTGGGTCGAGTACACCGGCTTCGTCTCCACCCACCCCTCGCGCACCGTCGCCCCCAGCGACACGTAGCCATCCTTGCGCAGCGTCGCCAGCGCCAGGTGGTGCCCGTCCATCCCCATCTTCGGATCGATCGCCTCCGGCACGTCCAGTCCTTCGTCGTTGCCGATCACCCACCAGTCGTGATGCACCTTCATGCCGCCGTAGTAGAACCACAACTCGTCCCCCACCTCGATTGGCCGGCAGGTCGTCTCCACCCCGAACTCGTCGTAGCTCCCCGGTCCGCCGTGGGGGATGAACGGCCGATGCTCCAGGAAGCGATTCCACTCCCGCCCGTCGCGCCCGTGGTGCAGATACATATCCATCGTGTTGTCCACCTGGTGCAGCACGTCCAGGAGCCCCAGGTGCATCTCCCCGGCGCGCCAGTGCACGAAGCCGTAGTAACCGTCGTCCAGGTTCGCCTCCGGGCCCGGGTCCCAGCGCAACTCCGGCTCGCTCCACTCGACCAGGTCCGGGCTCTCGATGCGATAGATCCGCCTCCGCACGCCCCAGGTCCCCTCCGGTCGGGCCGGCCACACCGGGCCGAACCAGTTATCCATCGCCGGGTGATCGCTCTCGCCGGCCATCCCGCCGTAGCGTCCCCAGAGCACGTACTTCTCGTCGATCTCGTCCCAGGACATGATCTCCACGTCCGAGAACCAGCCGGGGACGATCGGGTTCCCGGCGAAGGGCGTCCAGTGGATGCCGTCGGGCGACTCGGCCATACAGAGCCCGCCGCTGATCTGCCCGGCGTAAGCCTTTTTCGGGTTGGTCACCGTCTCACCGTGGTACAGATAGACCATCTTGAAGCGCCGGGCCGGGTCCGGGTCGCGCTCGTCCAGGAAGATGTTCGGGCAGATCACCTCCCGGTACGGCGGATGCCCGAACACGGTGTTGGTGTCGCGGCCGTCGATCTCGAATATGCCGGTGGCCGGCTTGGTCCAGTTCAGCCCGTCGGCCGACTCGGCGTAGTAGACCCGCGCCCGCAGGCTCTGCAGGTCGTAGTCGTCCTTGGCCACCGTCCCGTAGGTATAGAAATCCTGGTACCAGCACTTGAAGAGCCCGTCGGCCTCGTCACGCACAACGCTGAAGCAACTGGTGCGAAAGTACGGATTCACCTCCCAGGGCTGGTCGCGCTTGATCAGCGGATTCTGCTCGTGCTTCTTCGGCGTGTGCTGCCGGCGGGTCAGGTTCTTCACCGCCGCTACCACGTCGTCATCGATGAATAGCTGCCGCTGGTTCCCGACGTTCTTGAACCGTTGGTCTTCCTTGTACGCAATCCACATATCGCAAACCCCGCGCTGAATCGGATCGGCCCGTCTCGATTATGCGCCCCGGCAACAGGCCGCGCTCCGGGCCGCATCTCTGCTAGGTTTTGAAGGTGATGATTGTCCTACGCTGGCGAAGATCCCGGTGACCTTCGCGGCCCGTGTACGGCACGGCCGGCCCGGCTCGCCGCATCGGTCGAGTCGCTACCGCCGCTGCCCGAGTCCTGCGCCGGGTATTCTTCCGGCCCCAACCGCTCCCTCGCCTCAACTCCCACGACACCTCGTCCGCCACCGCCAGGACCGCCGCCGGCGAGTTTGCGGTGTCGGCGGCCTCGCCGACCGCAATCCCCTCTTCGGTCAGCAAGGCTTCCGTCCCGACCACGACCTCGCGCTCGCCGACCCGGGCGCGCACGCCCCCGCCGGTTATCGAGCGGAACCTGCCTGAGCGAGGCGCCTCGACCCCACGCGACTCCGCGCCATGCACGATCGCCCGCGCAATCGGGTGTTCGGAATCGCCCTCGGCACCGGCGTCGGCCATCCCCTGGCATCCGGCCGCTCCGCCTACCTTTTCATCGCTGAAGGTGAAATCGAAGCCGACGGCCACAGGTTGGCGACCGGGGATGCGCTGGAATACGCGAGGGAGCCGGAGGTTGCGGTGCGCGGGCAGGCGACGGCTGAGATCATCCTTTTCGACCTGCCGGGGTAGGCGGCTCGGCGGGGGCCGGTCGCGGGATTTGGCCGATCAGAGGGTCGCGCAGGCGCTCTCGATGCGGTTCAACGCCTCGTCGATGACCGCCGCGTCGTGCGCCTGGCCGAACCCGTGATGGCCGATGACGACGTCGTAGGTGTGGAACACGACCTCCTTCTCAAAGCAGGCGCGCGCGAACCGGCGCAGCAGATCGGTGTCGCAGCCGGTGATGTCCTGATAGGCGCGGGGCATGAAGTCCGGCTCCTGGCCGAAGTAGAGCGCGAAGCGGGTGCCGAAGCCGTTGACGCTGCAGTTGAGACCGGCGCGGGCGAAAACCTCCCGCAGGCCTGAGTACAACCGTTCGGCCATCGCCAGGATTCCGGCCGGTCCGTCGTAGAACCCGGGGGCGGACAGTTCTTCAAGGGTGGCGAGGGAGGCGAGGACGCCGAAGAGGTGGCCGGAGAAGGTGCCGCTGTGGGCGGCGGTGCCGAGGGGGCTGAAGGACTCCATCACCTCTCGTTTCCCGACGATCACGGCGATGGGCACGCCGTTGGCCACCGCTTTGCCGAGCAGGGTGACGTCGGGGAAGACCTCGAAATGCCCTTGGGCACCGCCGATCCCGGTGCGGAACCCGGACAGGATCTCGTCGTAGATCAGGACGGTGCCCGCGCGAGTCGCCAAGTCGCGCACCACCCGCAGGTACTCGGGGTCGGGCAGGATGCAGCCAGCGTTGTAGTGGACCGGCTCCATGATGACGGCGGCCAGGTCGTTGCCATGCTCGCGGAAGGCGCGCTCGGCGGCGGCGATGTCGTTCCACGGCGCCACCACCACCGCGCCGGCGAACGCCGCCGGGACGCCGCCGGAGTCCACGATCGGTGCCAGCAACTCGCCGGGCGCCGGCGGCCGCGCCGGCGGGTGGGTGCTGAAAACCACAAGCTCGTGCAGGCCGTGAAAATGCCCCTCGAATTTCAGGATCTTGTCGCGCCCGGTATGGGCGCGGGCCAGGCGGATGGCGGACATCGTGGCTTCGGTCCCGGAGCTGGCGTAGCGGACCAGCTCGGCGCTCGGGATGACCTCCACCAGGCGGGCGGCGAGCCGCTCCTGGTAAAGGGTCTCGGGCCCCAAGACGATACCCATGTCGAGCGCCCGCTCGATGGCGGCCCGCACCCGGGGATGATTGTGACCCAGGATGGTGGCGCCGTAGCCTCCGTGAAGATCGATGTAGCGGGTGCCGTCGGGCGCGACGGTCCACGCCCCATCCCCACGCGCCGCCAACATCGGCCGGCCCAGGGCGGTATTCTCACGGGCCGCGCCGGAAATGCCGGCGACCAGGACCTTACGCGCCGCCGCGAAATGCCGGTCGGCGTCGACGTTCGTCGAGTCGGCCTTCGCCTTCATCGCCATCGCCCCGTCACCTCCGGAAGTGTCCTGCATGCCTATGGCTGATCGCCTGAGCCTACCCCGAATCCCACGTCCACGCCCCCGGCCCCCGGACTACAGGGTCCAGTTCTCGCGGCGGCCGAGGGCGCGGGCAAGGGGGCGGGGGAGAAACGCGGATAGGCCGAGGAGGGGGCAGGAGAGCCAGGGGAGCGGCGGCGGCGCCCGCCGGCTATCGCCTTCGGACTGGTCGACCAGGCACCTCCACGACCCGCGCCGACGCTGCCCGCTCTAGCCGGACTCCCCGGGCCGGGGCGGGCTCGCCCCGTACTTCGGGTAGACGTAGGTCCGATACGTACGGAAGCACTTCTCGCTGCACACCAGGATCGTGTGCCCCCTGTGCTGTTTCTCGATCTCGGCGGTCGGCATCAGGATTCCGCAACTCGCGCAGCGCGGCATCTCGTTCACCTCACGAAGCGGCATGGCGCAACTCCTCTCGCCGGCGGGCGGTTGCGGATGCGTCCGGCGCAAAGTCCACCCCGATCACCACCCCGTACACGGCTTCGGCCGCCTCCCGCCCGATCAACTCGTCGCGCAGGTCCTCCGCCACCAGATGCGGATCGCGATCCAGCGGATCGCCGTAGCCACCCCCGCCCGGCATCCGCAGCAGGATTTGGTCGCCCGCCTCGAGCATGACGTTCGAGAACTTGCCGTCCGAGATCGTGCCGAACAGATCGGTCGCCGTCCGCCATTCATCCTCGCCGTCGCGTTTGAACAGCAGCGCCGTGTTGCCCCCGGCCTTCCCCCCGTGCAGGCCCCAGATCGGCAGCCGGGTGTGGTTCAGGTGCGCGCTCACGGTAATCGGCTCCAGGCACCGCCAGATTCGTTGCACCCCGGCCCCGCCCCGCTGCCGCCCCGGCCCCGGGCTGCCGTCGGCGATCCGGTATTCCTCGATCCGCACCGGGTAGCGGCTCTCCCAGATTTCGCAGGGCGCGTTCAGGCAGTTGCCGTTCTTCACAATCTGCGCGTCGTTGCCGTCGGCGTCGTCGCGGCCGCCCCAGCCCATCCCCTCGTGATGCAGGATTACGAACGGCTGGCCGGTGTCCACCGAGTTGCCGTAGAAGCCCAGCAACCCGCAGGTGCCGCCGTCCGGCGCCGAGCTACGGTCGCTGGCCTGGGCGAACGCGCTCAGCAGGATATCCACGGTCGTCGGGTAGGTATCCGAGTTGCCGCCCACGCACGAGCCCGGGTATTCCACGTTCACAATCGACCCCGGCGGGGCCACGATGCTGATCGGGCGATAGGCGCCGTGGTTCCACGGGATGTCCTCGTCGACCATGTGAAAAATGCCGGCGTAGGTGGCGGAGGCGGTGGTGCCGAAGGACTGGTTGATCGCCCCCGCCGCCTGCTCGTCCGACCCGGTGTAGTCGACGATGATCTCGTCGTCGCGCACCACCAGCGTCGCCCGAATCTTCCACGGCCGGTCGGGAATCACGCCGTCGTCTTCAAGCAAGCCTTCGGCGGTGTACTCGCCGTTCGGGATTCGCCGAATCGCCCGGCGCATCAGCACCTCGGAGACATCCTTCATCTGCGCCGCGAGTTCGTTGAAGCGCTCGATCCCGTGCTTCTCCACCAGGTCCAGGATCCGCCGTTCCGCCAGGTAGGTCGACCCCACCATTGCCATCAGGTCACCCCGCGAAACCACCGGCGTGCGCACATTCGAAGTGATAATCGCGAAGATGTCCTCCACCGGCTGATCGTCGCGATAGATCTTCACCGGCGGCAGCCGCAGCCCTTCCTGGAAAATGTTGCGGGTATCGCCGAACGCGGCCGGAACCATCCCGCCGATGTCGGTCATGTGGGCGATGTTCGCCGCGTAGGCCACGATCTCGCCGTCCCGGAAGCATGGCTTCATGGTCATGAACTCCGGCAGATGGCAGCCGCCGCGGTACGGGTCGTTGTGCAGGATCACATCGCCGGGGTGCATGTTCTCCGGGCCGACCTCTTTGACGGCCCACTCGACGGTGTGCACGATCGCTCCGATGTGCGCCGGGCAAAAGTCCCCCTGCGCCACCATTTCGCCGCGGGCGTCGAAGATCACACAGGAGAAGTCGCGGGCCTCGTTGAACATCGTCGAGTAGGAAGTGCGCATCATCGCCATCCCCATCTCCTCGCAGGTGCTCACCAGGTAGTTGCGCACCACCTCCAGCAGGATCGGATCGGCGATCTCCGGCAGTTCCAGTTCCGCTTCCGCCCGCGCGTCCACCCCGCTCATTTCGCGCTCCTTTCCATGATGATGCTGCCGTGCCGCTCCACCCGCGCCGTCCACGCCGGCGGCAGCAGCGTCGTCGCATCGTCCTCAATCACAATTGCCGGCCCCGCCAGTTCGCTGTCGGCCGTCAGTTCCGTCCTGCGGTAGAAGGGCGTCTCCACCTCGCCGTCGGCCTCGCTGAAGTACACTCCGGCCGTCTTGATTGGCTCCGCCGGAGGACCCGTGGCCACGTCCGGCAAGACCATTTCCCCGTGCCGCGCCAGCGCCACCACCCGGAAGTTCACCAACTCGAACTCCGAGTCGGCAAACGACCAGCCGAACTGACGGTCGTGCTCCTCGTCATAGCGTCCCCGCGCCGCCGCGATCGTCTCCGCCGTCACCGCCTCGCCCGGGATCGATACCTCCAGCTCCCAGTTCTGTCCCGAGTAGCGGAAGTCGATGCTGCGGAGCAGCTCCGGCGGGTCCGCAAAGCCCTCCCGCGCGAAATCCCGCCGCGCCCGTTCCTCGAGTTCGGCGAAGTCGGCGTTGATGGCGTTGAGGTCGATGCTCTCCGAAAACGCCATCCGCGTCTTAACGTAGTCGAATCGCGTATCCGCCATCAGTGCTCCGAGGGCGCTGAATGCGCCCGGCGACGGCGGCACCACGACCCGCCGCATCCCCAACTCCTCCGCCAGGTAGGCCCCGTGCAAAGGTCCGGCCCCACCGAACGCCACCAGGGCGAACTCCCGCGGGTCCAGGCCCCGGTCGATCGTCAGCAGCCGCATCGTCTCCGCCATGTTGGCGTTCATGATGTCCAGAATCCCCGCCGCCGTCCGCCGCGGTCCCAGCCCCACCCCCGCGCTGATCTTCTCCACCGCTTCCCGCGCCAGTTCCGGACGCAACTGCACGTCGCCGCCCAACCGAAACTCCGGGTCCAGCCACCCCAGCACGATATTCGCGTCCGTCGAAGTGGCCGTCTCCCCGCCGCGCCCGTAGCCGGCCGGCCCCGGGAACGCCCCGGCGCTCTGAGGGCCCACCTTCAACAGCCCTGCCGGGTCGATCCAGGCCAGGCTGCCGCCACCCGCGCCCACCGACCGGATATCCAGCATCGGTGTCGCGATCGGCATACCGAATTCCAGCTCCGTGGTGCTGGTGGTCGCCGGCCGGCCGTCGGCGATCAGGCAGGTATCGAAACTCGTCCCCCCGATGTCGGCCGTCATCAACGGATCCAGCCCCAGTAGCCTTCCGGTATACAGGCTGGCGATCACCCCGCCGGCGGGGCCGCTCTGGATCATCGTCACCGGCTGCTCTTTGGCCCCGGCGGTCGTCATCACGCCGCCGTTGCTGCGCATGATCAGCAATTTCGACGCCCCCCGCTCCGCCAGTCCCGTCTCCAGCGAAGTGAGGTAGTCATCGATCCGCGGCTTCAGGTACACGTCGATCACGGTCGTGCTCATCCGCTCGTATTCGCGCCACTGCGGATAGACCTCCGAGGAGATCGACACATACGCCTCCGGATATAGCGAGTTCAGCAGCTCCCGGGTGCGGCGCTCGTGATCGCCATTCACGAAAGAGAACAAGAAGCACACCGCGATCGCCGTCACTCCCTCGGCCTTGAACCGCTCCACCGCCGCCCGCACGTCCTCCGCGTGCAACTCCTCCACGATCTCCCCGTGCGCCCCGATCCGCTCGCGTACTTCCATGCTCATCGCCCGTTCCACCAGGTGTCGCGGTTTCACCCAGTGCAGGTCGAAAGACCGTGGCCGCACCACCCGCTGGATTCGCAGGATGTCGCGAAAGCCCTTCGTGGTTATCAGTCCCACCTTCGGGCCGCGCCGCTCGATGAGCAGATTCGTCCCCACCGTCGAGCCGTGCACGAAGTAGGCAATGGCGTCGAAATCGACCCCGGCCTTGCCGAGCACATCGAAAATCCCGCCCGAAGGATCGTCCGGCGTGGTCAGCGATTTCGCTTCGCCGATCCGACCCACCGCGTCCAGCGATATCAAGTCGGTGAACGTCCCGCCGACGTCCACCGCGATGTTCAGGCTCATTGCCCGCCCCCTTCCGGCCGGTCCGGCCGCGCCGCTGACCTACAGAATCCCGTACTCGCGAAACACCTCGCCGACGTCCCGACCGGCCGCCAGGATCTTGCGGACGTCTGATTCCCCGCGGTTCTTCTCCTCGGCCCGCTCCAGCACCTCCGCCGCCGCCGCCGCCGGGATCACGATCCCGCCCATGTCGTCGGCAAACACGATGTCGCCGCGATTCACCAGCGCTCCGCCACACTCGATCGGCGTGCCGAACTCAATCGCCTCCGCGCGGCCCTCCGAGTCCTTCGCCGACCGCCCCAGCGCGAACACCGGGAACTCGATCTCCTCGATCTCATCCACGTCCCGGGTCAGCCCGTCGATAATCGTGCCGACGGCCCCCTGCGCCCGGGCCGCCGTGGCCAGCAGCCCGCCCCACACTCCGGCGGTGGCGAACCCGCTGGTCGTCATCACGAAGACATCATCCTCCTCCAGCGCCCGATAGGCCTCAAAAAGATGCTCGTAGGGATGCTCCGGCGACCGGTACACTGGCGCCCACAGGACCGGCAGCGCCCGCCCCACGATCACCGCCCCGGGGTACATCGGGCGGATCCGGTGATCCATCACCTGCGGATCCAGGCCCATGCGATCCATGCTGTCGCAAAACAGCGCCGTATGCAGCGCCATGAACCGCTGCCGGAAGTCTTCGGGGAGTTGGTCGTTGGGCATTGCTTCCTCCGTCGTGAGGCCGCCGCGCGCCGCTTTGGGCCACCGCGTGAAATCCCGTTTCCGCGGGTGCTGATTACAACATATTCAGGGTTCTTTTGCAGCGCTCCTGAAATGGCGTTACGTCTTGCGGTTTCTCCGGTAAACCCGCCGCGATACCCTCGCCGGGCGGCCGATTTGCGCCATCGTGGAACTTTAGTTCATGATTGGCCCACGCCGATCCGCGGCGCGAACTGGAAGCAGGTTGAGGAGGACGTCAATGCGGAGCCCACGCCAGGTCTACGACGACCACTGGGACTCGATTCAAGCCGGTAACATGGACCGGGTGATCGCCGACTACGCCGACGACGCCGCCTTCGTCCAACCCGGCAAGGTCGCCCGCGGCCACACCGCGATCCTCGAAACCTTCGACGACCTCGGCGAAGACCTCGCCGGATTCGCGCTCACCCAGGAATCGGTCACCGTCGATGGGCCAACCGTCCTCTTCGAATGGAGCGGCCGCGACGCCGAAGGCAACCAGGCCCACGGCGTCGATGTCTTCCACATCCACGACAACCTGATCCGCCAGCAGGCCCTCTCCTATCACAAGTCGTAGGGCCACTCGCCGGGATTCGCCGACGCGATTCCCCCCTTCGAGGAGATACCGCAATGGACTACGACGCCATCGTCATCGGCTGTGGGCACAACGGCATGGTCGCCGCCTACTACCTCGCCGACGCCGGGCTCAAAGTCCTGGCCCTGGAGCGTAACGACAAGGTCGGCGGCATGGCATCCACCGACGAGTTGATTCCGGGTTACCAATTCACCACCTACGGCCACAGCTTCACGATGTTCCACACGAAGATCATGGACGACATGCGGTTGCTGGAACGCGGCCTGCACATGGACGTCAAGGACCCGGGCTACTTCCACCCGTTCCCCTCCGGGAAAGAATTGACGCTCTGGGGCGACTTCGAAAAAACCCTCGATTCCATCGCCGCCATCTCCCCCCGCGACGCCGAGGCCTGGCCCGATTGGCTGGCCACCAACGCCCGCATGGGCGCTATGTTCGAGCCCTACCTGCTCACCGAGCCACCCAGCCTCGGTGAACTGGCGCGGAAGTTCGAGGGCACCGAGGATGAAGAGATTTTCTACCGCCTGCTGACCGGCAGCGTCCGCGGCTTTGTCGACGATTTCTTCGAGTCCGAAGAGTTGAAGGCCTCCGTGATCGCCACCTTCGACTCCGGCACCACCGACGCTCCTGGGGCGCTGCTCTACTGGGCCTTCCACACCGCCACCAGCGCCGGCCTCGGCGCCCGCGGCCTCAGCGGCTACCCGCGCGGCGGCATGGGCGCGGTGGCGAAGGTCATCGGCGAGGCTACCGAAGAGGCCGGCGTCGAGATCAAGACCAACGCCGGCGTCGAAAGCGTCATCGTGCGCGACGGGCGCTCCGTCGGTGTGCGCCTGAGCGACGGCACCGAGATTTCCGCCCGCGTCGTCATCTCCAACGTCGACCCCCAGCGCACCCTGCTGGGCCTGGTCGGGCGCGACGAGTTGGACCCCGATTTCGCCGAGCGCCTCGACCGCGTCCGCGGCGTCGCCGGCTACTTCAAGCTCCACTGCGCCTGCAGCGGCCTCCCCGAGTGGACCGCATCGCCCGGCGCCGGGCCGCTGCCAATCCACTACGCCCAGACCCACATCTGCAACTCGCTCGATATCTACGACGAAGCCTGGATCGAAGCCCGCCACGGCCGCATCCCGCGCCGCTTCTCGCTGGCGATGATCTCCACCACCGTCCACGACCCGACCACCGCCCCGCCGGGCAAATTCTGCATCAGCATCTGGGGCGAGTTCGCCCCCATGCGTCTGGCCGAAGGCTCCTGGGACGACATGGCCGCCGTCGCCGCACAGAACATGATCGACCAGGTCGCCGAGCACGCCCCCAACTTCCCCGACCTCGTCGACGACTGGTACCTGGTCACCCCCGAATCCATCGCCGAACGCTACGGCCTGACCCACGGCCACATGCATCACACCGACATGAACATCGACCAGATGCTCGACCGGCGGGCGGTCCCGGGCTGGTCCGACTACCGCACCCCGATCGGCGATCTCTACCTCTGTGGTTCCGGCTGTCATCCGGGCGGCGGTATCACCGGCGAGCCCGGCCACAACGCCGCGATGGCCGTCATCAAAGACCTCGGGCAGCTTTGAGCCACTGGATTGAATTGTCGGCGATAGGCCACACCATCCCCGGTCGCGGCGGTTGAAATCGAGGATTCGACATGCCTACGAACGAGATAGACGTTTCGATTGGCCGGCCGATCGCGGAAGTGTCAGAATTCGTCACCCGGATCGAGAACAACCTCCGCTGGGTCGGGGCGGTGGTGGAAGCCGAGCAGACCAGCGAGGGCGCGCCGGGATTGGGCACCGCCGGGCGGTTGAAGGTTTCGCACCTGGGCTGGCGCTTCGAAGTCGACATCGAAGTCACCGAGTTCGACCCGGAGCGGGCCTTCGCCATCAGGAGCACGTCGGGGCTGGTCCCCTTCAGAGTGCGCTGGAGTTTCGCGGAGGAGGAGGGCGGGACGAAATTCGGCTACGAAATGGAACTCGCCAGCGGCATGTTCGGCATCTTCGGCATGTACAAGCGCCAGATGCTGGCCGACGCCACCACCCTGAAGGAACTGTTGGAGAACGGAGACGCCGGGGCGCCCGGCACGTAACCAGCGCGGATCATTCCCGGTCCGCCGGCAGCCAGCGAGGAGTCGCGCGATGAAGTCAGTACAGATCGAGTTCCTGGGGCACGCGTCCTTCAAGTTCACCGCCCCGGGCGGCGAGGTCATCTATTTCGATCCCTGGATCACCGACAACCCTGTCTGCACGACGACTCTGGAGGACATCACCGCCGCCGACATCGTTTGCGTCAGCCACGGCCACGTCGACCACCTCGGCGAGGCGATTGAGATCGTGAAGCAGACCGGCGCCACCCTCATCGGCAGCCCCGAGGTCGCCGGCTATGCCACCACCCACGGCATCGGCTTCGAGACCGATTCCTGCCCGCTCAACATCGGCGGCTCAGCCAGGTTGGGCTCAGTCCGCTACACCATGGTGCAGGCCCACCACTCCACCGGAATGCACGGCATCGCCTACCGCGACGGCTCCGCCTACGCCGAGCCCGACGGCAGCGTCTGCGGCTACGTCCTGGATTTCGACGACGGCCCAATCATTTACAACACCACCGACACCGGCGTCTTCGGCGACATGGCACTGATCAGCCAGATGTACGCCCCCGATCTGGCCATCATGCCCGTCGGCGGCAAGTACACGATGGGGGTCAAAGAGGCCGCCGTCGCCGCCTCCCTCATCCGCCCCCGCGCCGTCATCCCCTGCCACTACGACACCTTCCCCAACCAGGCCGCCGACATCGGCGAATTGCGCCGCCGCATCGACGACCTCACCCCGCGCACCGAAGTGCTGGAGATGAAGCCCGGCGATACCCTCAGCTACCCGTAGCCGCTACCCCCAGGGTCGCCGGTCGTCGGTCGCCAGCGGCAGGTCCACCGGCGCGCCGTTGGCCACCGAAATGTAGGCCGCCTGCATTATCTCCACGCAGCGCAGACCGTCCTCCCCGGTCAGCACCGGGGCCTCGCCGCGCAGCACCCAGCCGGCAAAGCTCGACCACTCTTCGTCGTACGCCACGTCATGCCCGTAGCCCTCGAAGAACGTCGTCGCCAGCGGCCGGTCCTTTAGTTGCGAGTGGATCGCCACCTGCCGCGAGTCGTAGGCGATACCGCCGTTCTCGCACACGATCTCGTAGTCGAATGACGTCCGGTACGTCGCCATCGGGTAGAACGTCGACACCTGCACCGACCCCGCCGCCCCGCTGGCGAATTCCAGCGTGATCGCGATCGAGTCCTCGTAGTCGGTGATGTCCGGATACAGCTTCGGCCCGGTCACCGCGTGCACCCGCGAAACCTCGCCCATCAGGTGGCGCATCGTGTCGATATCGTGCACCCCGGCCCAGTAGATCAGCCCGCCGCAGGCCTCCCGGCTGTTCCACCAACCGGTCAGCGTGCGCCCGAAGTAACCGGCCACGTTAATCGCCATCGGCCGGCCGAATTCACCGCCGTCGAGCAGACGCTTGATCTCCGCATACGTCGGGCGCAGCCGTCGCTTGTGCGCCACCATCAGCTTCACATCGTTCTCCTCGGCGGCGCGGATCATCTCGTGACACTCCGCCACGTTGATCGCCATCGCCTTCTCGCAAAAGATGTGCCGCCCGGCCACCGCCGCCGCCACCACGATCTCGCGGTGGGTGTTGTGCGGCGTCGACACCGCCACCGCCGCACACTTACACTCCGCCAGCAGCGCCGCGTGATCGCCCCAGGACGGTGCGCCGTACTCCTCCCCCAACGCCCGGGCCGCCGCGATGTCCACATCCGCCACCCCGGCCAGGTCCAGTTCCGGCAGTCGCGCGATCATCTTCGCGATCTCGATCCCGAACCCACCGGCCCCGACCAGCCCCACCCGCAGTACCCCGCCGCCCGCGTCTGCCTTCACACTCATATCTATCCCTATTCTCCTGACTCAATCGCCGTCATCATTACGTCGAACGTCGCATCGTCCAGCGTCTTTCGATGAAACCAGTTCTCCGGCCCACTCGGTCCCACCGGCTCGTTGATCCGCGCCAGCGTCTCCCGCACCTCAGCGTGGGTGCAGCCGATCTCGGCCGGCTGGTACCGCACCCCACAACCGTCCAGCAGCCGCTTCGTCTCCGCGAAATCCGCCTCGTACAGATACGCGCCGATCAGCGATCCCAGCGACACCCCCTCCGCATGGATCAACTCCCGGCGGTTTACCCACTCAAACGCGATCACGAAGGCGTGATCCACGCCGCGCCGCTCGATATCCCACGTCGGCAGATCGTAGCGCTCGCGGTTGATCTCCGCCGCGATGCGGATACCGATTTCGCCCGGCTGCCCGTCCGCGTCCAGGTCTCCGCTGAACTCCGCGCAGCGCTCCCGCACCCACGCCGCCGTCCCCGCCGCCAGTTCCGGGTCGAACGGCAGGCCGCCGAAACCATGCCGGCCCCACCAGCGCCACGCCCCGTTCCCGCCCAGCTGGCACACGCACTCCCCCATCCCCGCCCGGTTCAGGTGCGCCGGCGCCGACCGGATCACGCCGTAATCAAACAACAAGTACTCGGGCGCCACCGTCTCCCAGCAGAACTCCCACCGATCCGCCCGCCGCACCGCCACCGGCGACTGGAATACCGCTCCGGTCGAGACGATCGTCGGGATCATCACCAGCGGCAGGGCCTTTTGCCACGCCACGTACTTGCCCACGTCCAGCGCGTTGCCCCCACCGATCGCCACCACCCGCCCCGCCCCCGGCAGCCGCCCGAGCAGATCGTCCAGGTAGGCCTCGCCCATGCCGCCGTGGAATTCGCGATGGCGCGGCGAGTGGACCAGCCTCGGCTCCACCACCGCCCACGCACTCGGCGAGGTGATCGCGATGCAGTCGTCCAGTTCCGCGGCGTGCTCCGCCAGCACGTCCGGGCCGTAGCGGGCGTCCCATTCACGGCTATCCAGGATCATGTCGCGCCTACCAGTTTGTGTACGAGCCGTCGCGCCGGCGCCAGTGGGGCGGCTCCCAGTACTCGAACGGGTAGTCCGCCGCCGCCGCCTCGTCAAAATCCACCCCCAGCCCCGGCTCGGTCGGGATCGGGAACCGGTCACCTTCGATGTGCATCACCCGCGGGAACAGATCTTCGGGTTGATGGCGCACGTCCCAGTTGTATTCCAGCAGCGCGAAGTTCGGCGTCGCGATCGCGAAATGCACCGCCGCCGCCGTCGACACCGGCCCCAGCGGGTTGTGCGGCATCACGTCGATGTAGTGCGCCTCGGCCATCGCCGCCACTTTGCGCGATGCGGTGAACCCGCCCACGTTGCAGACATCCAGCCGCGCGTAGTTGCACAGCCCGCGCTCGATGAACGGCGCAAACACGTAGATCCCCGAGAACTCCTCGCCGATCGCGAACGGCATCGCGGTCATCGCCCGCAATGCCGCGTAGGCATCCGGGCTCTCCGATCGGATCGGCTCCTCCAAGAACATCAGTCCCACGTCGTCGATCATCCGGCAGAACTCCGCCGCCTCGGCCACACTCAGCCGGTGGTGGAAGTCCACCGCCAGCCGTATTCCCGGCCCCACCGCCGCGCGCAACTCCCGCAGCCGCTCCGCCGTCCATTGCATCGACTCCCACGGCTCATATATCGTGTCCGCGAGCCGTTCGAAGTCATCGGGCATCCCCGGCGCGCAGCGGATCGTCCCCCAGCCCTTTTCCACAAGGTCCGCCCCGCGCTCCGCCCAGGTCTCGCCCTCGCCGGAGATCAGGTCCGCGAAACAGGTCACTTCCTGCCGCGTCGCCCCGCCCAGCAACTGCCACACCGGCGTTCCGAGGTGCTGGCCCAGGATGTCCCACAGCGCGATATCAATCGCTGACGCCGCCGCCGTGATGATCGTCCCGCCCTCGAAGTATTGCGACCGGTACAGCACCTGGTTGATGTCCTCGATCCGCCGCGGGTCCTGCCCGATCAGGAACTCACGAAAGTGGTCGATCGCTCCCGCCAGCGCCCGTTCCCGCCCGGCCGTGCCGGCTTCTCCCAGCCCGTGGATCCCGGCGTCGGTCTCCACCTTCACCACGAAGCGGCAGCGAAACCCGACCTTCACCGCGAAGTGCTTCACGTCGGTGATCTTCATCGCGCGTCTTCCCCGTCATCCAGGCGGCGATCCGCCAGGTGATCCCCCAGCACCTCTACCCGGTACTCGTGCCGCAACTCGCGATCCCGCACCGGGTCGTACAGGCGCATCCGGAACACCTCGCCTACCCCGGAAATCGTCTCCGGCGGCAGCCCCAGCCGCGCGATCTCCGCCACCGCCCCCGGCGGCGCCCCGCCGGTCCCGCAATAGAACACCGTCCCGTCCGGGCGCTCCCGCAGCGCGTCAGTCGCCAGCAGCGTGTCGAAGGTCACCAGTTCCGCCAGCGCGAAGCTTTGGATCGCCACGGCCTTCCCATCTATCTCAACCTCGGCCTCAACCCGCAGCTCATCCCAATGATCCTCCACATCCGCATAGCGCCAGACCCGGCGGCCCAGCGGGTGCGGGCAGAGCTGCTTCGGTTTCTCCAGGAACAGCGCGTCCAGTTCCCGGTCGCACTGGTCGCTGCCGACTCCGATCAGAACCTCTTCCCCGACGAAGATCACCACCACTTCCGCCTCGCCGCCGGTCAGCGGCCCCTGCACCTCGATGCTGGCGTCGGTCGTCGCCAAGTGGCGGCCGATCCGGTAGGTGAAGAGATCGCTCGAATGCCACGGCTCGCCGGCCGCGCGCCGCCGTTCCTGCTCCCGCCCCGCCGCCGCGCGATCGCGCACGCAGAGCCCCGCCCCGCGCACCGCCCCAACGTCAACCGATACCGGTGCCGAACCGCCGTCGAGTTCGGTAATGGTCAGTTCAAGGCGATTATTCAAGGGAGGCGTCGCTTCGCCCGGCGGGACATCACAGCATCCGGTCGCCGAGGCGCGCGCGGGCATCGCTGACCGCCCCGGCCGCCACCTCCAGCAACATCGCCGCGTCAAAGCTCACGCTCATGAACCGCGCACCCCGGTCCGCCCAGTGCGCGGCGTCCGCCGCGCTGCCTACGTGCGGCCCGCCGGCCACGCCGTTCTTGTTGGCCGTCGCCAGCATCCGCTCGATGCAATCGACCACGTCGGCGTGCCCGGTTTGCCCCGGTATCCCCAGCGTTGCCGAGAGGTCCCCGGTGCCGATCAGGATCGCGTCCAGGCCCGGCACCGCGGCGATTTCCTCAATGTTGTCAATCCCCGTTCCGCTCTCCACCTTCACCGCCACCAGGATCTCGCGGTTCTGGGACTCGACCCAGTCTGAGCCATCCGGCGACTCAAACTCGGTCAGGATTCCCGGTGACACCAGCCCGCGGATACCTACCGGCGCGTAGCGCGAGTACTGCACCACTCGTCTCGTCTCCTCCGCCGTCGACACATGCGGCACGATCACCCCCATCGCCCCGGCATCCAGCGGCCGCCCGATCAGGTGATCGCCGATACTCGACGGGCCTACGATCGGCACCGCGCCGGCCAGTTTCGACACCGCGCACATCGCCGCCAGATCCTCCAGACTCGTCTGGCTGTGCTCCAGGTCGAAGTAGTTGAAACTGAACCCGGCCGCCGCGAAGATTTGCGCCGTCGGCACGCTGCCGAACGCGATGCTGCACGAGCCCAGCACCACCTTCCCCGCCCTCAGCGCCCGCGTCACCGGATTCACCCGGGGGCTGATCACCGCCCGCGTTCGATCCGTACCCATCCGGCTCTCCAATCCCGGCCGCGGCCGGCTAGCTCTAAAACTTCGCGCATTCCGTCCGCAGCCATTCCAGGCTGGCCGCCAACCACGCCTCCGGGTCATATTCCGAGGTCGGGACGATCTCCAGGCAGTGCTCCAGGTTGTCCGGGTCCGGCGCTTCCGACTGCAGCACCTCCAGGATCGCCGCCACCGGCACATCGCCGTACCCGATCGGGGCGTGAAAGAACCGCGGCTCCCCCAGGCTCGTCATCGGCCGCGCGTGCATGTCCTTGATGTGCGTCACCACCGTGTAGGGCGCGACCAGCTTGACCGCGTCCAGCGGGTCCTCGATGACCGTTATCGGGTTCGCGAAGTCAAAGCAGTGCCGCAGCCACGGCGAGTCCACCGCCTCCATCACCGCCAGCAGTTCCGCGCAGCGGTAATCCATGTGCGACTCGGTCGCCATCACGATTCCCAGCTTTTCGGCCACCGGAACCAGCGAGCGGAAGTTGCGGATCATCCGCTCGATCTGCCGCTCGACCGGTGGGTCCTGGGTGAAATGGTTGTGGCGCTCCGGGTAGTCGTGGACCACGTTGATGATCTTCGCCCCGCCCTCCGCCGCCAGTTCCAGCGCCCGCACCAACACCGCAAACTGGCTGCCGCCGGCCCAGCCGTGATCGCCAACGGTCGGCCGGTAGCTGAGTCGCTCCCGCGCCGCGTCCGGCAACGGATAGGTGGTGTCGCCCCATTCCTCGGCGGTGGCGGCCAGGTTGGCCGAAGACGACCCGATAAACGCCAGTCCGCCGGCTTCCATCCGCTGCTTGAACCCCGCCGCCTTCCCCTCCGCCAGCCAGCCCGCCTCCATGTACAGCGAGGTCAGATCGTGCTCGAGCACCCGGTCCACCAGCCAGTCCACCGGCGCCCCCCCGGTCTCGGGCGGATCGACCGACATGAAGTATGGCAGTCGCCGCTCCGAGTAGCGGAATTCCGGCACGTCAAAACGCAGCCACGGGTAGCAGACCCAGCGGTAGGTCGCCTGCGAGAGCCCCAACCTCATGGCCCACCGTCGATGCCCGGGAAGTGCTCCGCACAGTTTTCGCGCAGCCAGTCCACGCTCGCCTGCACCCACACCGCCGGGTCGTGCTCCGGCGGCGGCGCCACCTCCACGCACGCCGACAGCGTCGTCGCGTCGGGGGCCTCCTTCGCCAGGATCGCCACCATCTCCGCGATCGGCGCGTCGCCCCGCCCCAGCGGCGTCCAGAAGATGCGTGGCTCGCCGGTGCTGGTCGCCGGTTGGATGCGGAAATCCTTCAGGTGGGCGTTGATCGCATACGGCGCCGCCGCCCGCGCCGCCACCAGCGGGTCCTCGATCACCGCCACCGGGTTGCCGGTATCGAAGTTGATCCCCAGCCGGGGCGAATCGACCCCCTCCACGACCTGCACAACTTCCGAAATCCGGTAGTCCAGGTGATTCTCGAACGCCAGTCGCAGCCCCACCTCTTCGCACACCGGCAGCAGTGATTTGAAGTTCGCGATCGCCCGCTCGATCTGTTCATCGATCGACGGATCGCGGGTGAAGTGGTTCAGGCTGTCCGGCTTGTCATTCACCGCCGCCACGAACCTGGCCCCGGCCCGCGCCATCGTGCGAATATCGCTCACGCAGCGCTCGAATTGCCCGTCCCACTCGTCCGCCTCCGCCGCCACCGTCAGACCCAACCCGCCGATCAGTTCCAGGCCGCGCGCCGCCATCCCGTCGCGAAACACCGCCACATCCTCATCGTCCCCTAGGTACCCCGAGCTCATATACAGCGACTCGAACCCGTGCCCGGCGGTCCGCTCGATCAGCCAATCCCGCGGGCTCTCCCCCACTCCCGGCCCGGCCACCGTCTGCAGGTACGGCGACGGCCGCCCCAGCGACTTGTGTTCCGGGCGGTCGCGGCGCATCTGCGGGTAGAACACCCACCGGTAGCACGCCTGCGACATCCCCAGCTTCATCGCACCGCCACCATCTCGCGCGGACCCGCCGTCACGCAGAGCCGCACCTCAGGAGGTCTCCCGCAGTGCCGTCCACAGCAGGTCCTGGGTCGCAAGGACGTCGTTCCGCGCCATCGCCTCCGCCAGCACCGGCCGGTCGATCGCGTCCAGCACCCGCAGCATGTACTGAGTATTGCGGATGAACTGCCTGCCGCTGCCGGCGCCGTCCTCGCGGGTCCAAACCACGTCCAGCCCCAGGTAGTGCGGATACTCCGTCTCCTGCAGCCAGTACATCATCTCCAGGCACTCCCAGAAATGCTGGCTGCCGAAGATCGTCGACAGGTCCTGCGGCAGCTGGGTGTCGTTCAGGTGCACGTGATAAAGCAGGCCGCGGTGGGCCGCCTCCCAGGTCGACTGCGCCAGATTTTCGAGGCTCATCAGCGTGTGGCTGACCTCGAGTTGGATACCCAGGTTCGGCCGGTCCACCGCCAGCACCAGCTCCAGCGCCTTGCTCACCGAGCCCACGTTCGCCCAGCCGCGCGGTGCATAGGGCCGAAACTCCAGCGCCACCTTCAGGTTGCCGGCAGCCTCACAGATTTCGTGCAACGCATCGATGGTGTAACGCCGCGCGGCCGCGAAATCCTGCTGGAACGGATAGTCCGCCCCGTCCATTGGCGTGAAGACATAGATGCCCATGGCGTCCAGCGCCTGCGCCACCTCCACCGCCCGCAGACACATATCGACTGCCGTCTGCCGGTCCGGCAATGCCGGCGACGTCAGCGCCGCATCCGTCATCACCCCGCGCACATAGGGCTCCCCGTGATGCAGCATCGAGCATTCCAGCCCCCGCTCGTCCAGCCGCCGGCGGATGTGCGCCGCGTTTCGTGGCGTCACCGTCGTGTTGGCGAAGAACTCCACCCCGGCCACGTCCGGCACCCGGTCCAGGCTCACGAACGCCGCGTCGATTTCGTCGTTCGACGGCTGGTCCACAAAATGCGGCCCGAAGTGATGGTAGAGACCGACCGAAAACCGTGGTTCCCAACTCATGATCCTGCCTCCTAGTAGAAGCCGAAGCCGCCGTCGGCCTTTTCCGGGACCGGCCGCCGCCAGGGCTGATAAGGATGTCGTGCGATCTCATCAAGATTCACCCGCGCGCCCCACCCCGGTCCCTCCGGGAGCGCCAGGTGGCCGTCGCTGACCGTCGTGTCCACCTCCACAAAGCTCCGCCGCAGCGCCTGCGCATCCGCCTCGCGACTCCCCGGCAGCCCGGCCTGCGGCAGTTCCATCAGGGTGAAGTTGGGCGTCGCCGCCGCGAAATGCGCCGTCATCACCGTCGTCAGCGGGCCAAACGGGTTGTGCGGGATCAGCGAGATCATGTGCGCCTCGGCCACCGCCGCGATCTTGCGCAGTTCCGTCAGCCCGCCGCACAGCAGCAGGTCCGGCTGCAGCAGGTCCACCGCTCCGGCGTCGATCAGGTCCAGGAACTCATGCTTGCCGTACAGGCTCTCGCCCGTCGCCAGCGGGATCGTGAAGCGCCGCCGCGTCTCCGCCATCACCGCGTGGCTCCCCGGGCGGATGGGTTCCTCGATAAACATCGGGCGAAACGGCTCCAGCCGCCGCGCCAGTTCCGCCGCCCGCGCCGGCTCCTCGAGCTTGGAGTGGAAGTCCACCCCGATATCCGCCTCCTCGCCCACCGCCGCCCGCACCGCCGCCACCCGCGCCACCACCAGGTCGCAGATCGTCCGCCACGGCAACACGTCGTCCTCAGTCGCGTAGGGGAACACCTTGAACGCCGTGAAGCCCTCTTGCTCGTGCCCGGCCCGCGCCTGCTCCGCCATGAACTCCGGCTCGCCGGTGACGATGTCCAGGTACACCCAGATGCGCTCCCGGTAGACCCCGCCCAGCAGCTCGTACACCGGCAGATCGGCCGCCTTCCCGGCCAGATCCCACAGTGCCAGGTCGATCCCGCTTATCGCCGCCCAGCCCACCGCCCCCGCCGGGAAGCGCAGGCCCCGGTAACACTCCGCCCACAGCCGCTCCCGCCGCGAAGCATCCTGCCCCACCAGCCAATCTCCCAGGTAGCGCACCGTCTCCGCCACCGCCAGGTCGGGCCCCGCCGTGTACGCCTCCCCCAGCCCCACCATCCCCGACTCCGTCGTCACCGTCACGTACGTCGCATTGCGCAGCCCGTCCGAGGCAACGTGCGCCTCCACCGACCTAATCTTCACCCTACCCTGCCCGGGTGCGGCCCGCCCTCATGCACCGTTCGCTCCGGGCAGCGCCCCGCCTCCCACCTCGATCTCCTCCGCCAGGTGACAGGCAACGAAATGGCCGGTGGACACTTCCCGTTCCGGCGGGTCCTCCACCCCACAGCGCTCCACCGCCCACGGGCACCGCGGGTGGAACCGGCAGCCCGACGGCGGGTCCACCGGGCTGGGCACATCGCCGGTCAGAATGATCCGCTCGCGGTTCGCCTCAAGATCGGGATCGGGCAGCGGCACCGCCGACAGCAGCGCCCGCGAGTACGGGTGCAGCGGCCGCGAATACAGCTCCGTGCTGGGCGCCAGTTCCACGATCTTGCCCAGGTACATCACCGCGATCCGGTCGCTGATTTGCCGCACGACCTTCAGATCGTGGGAAATGAACAGGTAGGCCACCGCCAGCTGCTCCTGCAGGTCCAGGAACAGGTTGATAATTTGCGCCTGGATCGACACGTCCAGCGCCGACACCGGCTCGTCGCAGACGATGAAGCTGGGCTGAACGGCCAGCGCCCGCGCGAGAGCAATGCGCTGGCGCTGGCCGCCGGAGAATTCGTGGGGGTAGCGAACCGCATGGTTCGGACTCAACCCCACGAGTCTTAGCAATTCGGCCACCCGGTCGCGGCGTTCCTGACGGCTGTCACCGATCCCATGCACGCCCAGCGGCTCCTCGATAATCTTGCCCACCGGCATCCGCGGATTCAGCGACCCGAACGGGTCCTGGAAGATCATCTGCATCCGGCGGCGCGCCCGGCGCTGCTCCGCGATCGGCAGTTCCACCAGGTTGCGGCCCTCGAAGATGACCTCTCCGGAAGTCGGCTTCTCCAGTTGCAGCACCGTGTTGCCGGTGGTCGTCTTCCCGCAGCCCGACTCCCCCACCAGCCCCAGCGTCTCGTTCGGCTGGATGCTGAAGCTGATCCCGTCCACCGCCTTCACGCTGCCGACCTCACGCCTGAAGATCGCCCCCCGAACCACCGGGAAGTGCTTGGTCAGCCCCTTCACCTCGAGGATCGGCTGCCCGTCGTTCGTCGGCGTCTCCCGGCTCATCGCGCCTCTCCCGTCTCCACGTCAACGAAGCAACGAATCGCGTGACCGGGCGGCGATTCCTCAAGCTCTGGCAATTCGGTCCGGCAGCGATCCTGCACGAACGCGCAACGCGGCGCGAACGGGCACCCGTCCGGCAGCGCCGTCAGGTCCGGCGGCGCCCCCTGAATCGCGTTCAGCCGGTTTCCCCGACCGGTTTCCGTATCCGTCCCCGGCATCGAGCCCAGCAGCCCGATCGTGTACGGGTGCCGCGGGTTGTGAAAGATCTCACCGACCGACGTCTGCTCCACGATGTACCCCGCATACATCACCACCACCTCCTCGCAGAACCCCGCCACCACCGCCAGGTCGTGGGTGATCAGCACCACCGCCATCCCCAGTTCTTTGCGCAGCCGCCCCAGCAACTCGATCACCTGGGCCTCGATCGTCACGTCCAGCGCCGTCGAAGGCTCGTCCGCGAACAGCAACTTCGGCTGACACGAGATCGCCATCGCGATCATCACCCGTTGCTGCATCCCGCCGGAAAGCTGGTGCGGGTAGTCCTTCACCCGGTCTTCCGGCGACGGGATCCCCACCATGTCCAACAGTTCCACCGCCCGCGCCGCCGAGGCCTTCTTGTCCATCCCAAGGTGCAGCCGCAGCGACTCCTGGATTTGATGGCCCACCGTCAGCACCGGGTTCAGCGAGCTCATCGGATCCTGGAAGATCATCGAGATGTCGCCGCCCCGAATCTCCCGCATCTCGCCCGGGTTCAACTCCAGCAGGTCCTGGCCCTTGAACTCCACGCTCCCGGCCACGATCTTGCCCACCGGCTGCGGCACCAGCCCCATCACCGCCAGCGAACTCACGCTCTTCCCGCAGCCCGACTCGCCCACGATCCCCAACGCCCCCCCGGCTTCCAGCGCATACGAGATGTCGTTCACCGCCCGCACGATTCCCTCGTCGGTGCTGAACTGCACCTCCAGTCCATCGACCGCCAGCAGCCGTTGCGCCTCGGCCATCATCTCTCTCCCCCGGCCCGCTCCGTCGTCGCGAGGCGCGGGCCGCCGTAAGAACGATACAAACGGTCGCACTGGTGCGAGCAGACCCGCAGCCCGTCATCCGCCACCCAGACATCGCGCGGGATCATCTGACCACACATCTCGCAGTTGATGATCCCCGGGTCCCACCAGTCGCCTTCCAGCGTTTCCCAGTGCCCGGCCGGCTCACCGTCTTCTTCACGCAGCGCCGCCAGCAGGCCCCCGCCCGCCGCTCCGCCGTCCGCCGCTCCGCCGTCCGCCACCGCGCCGCGCCGGTCGGGCGTGATCGCCCTTCCCGCCAGCGGCCGCGAGCGCAGCCGGGCCGTCGCTCCGTGGTCAACCGCAAGATCCTTGCCGGTCGCCACGATCGCCACCCCGTAATCGTCCCGCGCGCCCTCGATCGACACGAAGTCCTCGCGCACATCCGCCAGCACCGCCTCAACCGGCCGTTCCTCCGGCTTGCCGTAGCCCCCGCCCCCCGACGACCGCAGCAGCACCCGGTCCCCGCGCTTCAGCTTGATATTCGAAACCCGCGAGTTACTCGGCGTGCCGTAGGCCTCCCGGAACGTAACGAATTCATCGCTCCCGGCCAGCCTGATCAGCAATTCCGAGTTGTCACCGCCCTCGCCGCCAAAAATGCCCCAGGGCTTCATCACCATCCGATCGAACAGCGCCGACATCGTGATCTCCGGCGCCCGCACCTCCAGGATCCGGTCCGATCCCAGCCCGCCCCGGTGCCGACCAGGTCCGCCGGAGTCGGTGCGCAGCCGGTAGTGCCGCTCCAGGAACGGATAGCGCGTCTCGAAAATCTCCACTGGCGTGGTCTGGGTGTTGCCGTTCGGGATCACCTGGTGGCTGTTGCCGTCGGCGTCGTGCCGCCCGCCCCACCCCACCCCGTCGAAGTGGTAGTGCACGTAATACAGCCCGCTGTCTGGATTGACCCCGCCGAACAGGAAATTACAGGCTGTCGAACCAGTATCGGCCGACACCCGCTCCGGCGCCGCCTGCGCCAGCGCCCCCATTGTGATCCCCCAGATTCGCGGATGCGTTTCCGTGTTCCCGCCCACGCAGGCCCCCGGGTGGACCACGTTCGTAATCATCCCCGGCTTTGCGATCACCGTGATCGGCCGGTAGGCGCCGTCATTGTGCGGGATCTCGTTGTCCGCCAGGTGGAACACCGCGTTGTAGACCCCCGACGCCGTGACACCATACGTGGCGTTCAGCACATGCTCCGCCTGCGGGTCACTAGCGCTGAAGTCCGCCAGGATGTCCCCGTCCTCGATCACCAGTTTCAGCCGAATCCAATCCCGCTCCGGTTCCTCGCGGGCGTCCTCCATGCAGTCTTCGAAGTGGTACACGCCATCCGGGATCGCGAGAATCTCCTCGCGCATCCAGCGCTCCGCGTGGTCCAGCAGTTGCTGGCTGATCGTCTTGATTTGCTCCACGCCATAGGCATCGAGGAGTTCGTGCACGCGGCGCTCGGCCACCGTCAACGACGCCACCATCGCGTGCAGATCGCCCCACGAGATTCGCGGCGCGCGGTGATTGGCCATGATCATCTTCCATACGTCGTGGTTGTACTCACCCTCGCGGATCAGCCACACCGGCGGCACCCGCAGCCCTTCCTGGTAGATCTCCGTCGCCGTCGCCGCGAACCCTCCCACCGCCTGCCCGCCAATCTCCACCAGGTGCGCGATGTTGGCCACATAGCCGAAAAGTTCGTCGTCGTAGTAGACCGGCTTGATCACCACGTGTTCCGGCATGTGCACCCCGCCGCGATACGGATCGTTGTGCACCACTACGTCGCCGGGCTTCAGGTTCTCCGCCCCGATCTCGGCGATCAGCCACTTCACCACGAACCGGATCGCCCCCACCTGCGCCGGGCAGAACTCGGTCTGCGCCAGCATGTCCCCGTCGGCGTTGAAGAGTACGCACGAGAAATCGCGACTCTCGCTGAAGATCGGCGAATAGGCCGTGCGGATCATCGTCGTGCCCATCTCCCGGCAGATTCCCACCAGCCGGTTGTGCACCACCGTCAGCGTCACCGGGTCCACCGCCGCGGAGTCCGTTTTCATGCTCATCGGGACCCCGCCTTCGCGTAGGTCGCCCCGGTGGCCGCCATCGCGGCGTCCTCGCCAAACTCGATCAGCGCCAGCCCCCGCTCGCTCACCGTCAGCGTGTCGCCCGGATGCAGCAGCGTCGTCGAATCCAGTTCCTCCGCCACCGCCGGCCCCTCCAGCACCTGGCCCGGGCGCAGGTCCTCGCGCTCGTAGATCGGGCAGCGCACCACCCCGGTGTCAGGGAAGATCACCTCGCGGAACGCCCGCGGCTCGGCCGCCGGCCCCACTTCCAGCTTCGGCAGCGTCGGCCGCGACGCCGCGCCCCCCACCGTCACGTTGAAACGCACGATCTCGATCACCTCGCCGGCGATCCGGTAGCCGTAAGTAGTCTCGTGGTGGGCGTGAAACGACTCCACCAGCGCCGCCATCGCCGCGTCGTCGATCTCGCCCGGCCGCATGTCGATCTCTTCCTCATAGTTCTGCCCCAGGTAGCGCATGTTGCTCGAGTGCCGCACCGCCGGCTCGCCGCCGAAGCCCTCCTCGCGCAGTTCCGCCACCGCCTCCTCCTCCAGTTCCGCCATCCGGGTGTCGATCGCCGGTGCGTCGATCCCGTCCGAGCGCACGATGTGGGTCCAGGTCTTGTCCACTCGCATGTCCGCCAGCAGCGTGCCGAACGCCGAGCTGAGCCCCGGGTGCGGCGGCACTATCACCCGCCGCGCCCCCACCGCTCGCGCAATCGCGGCGGCGTGCAACGGACCCGCCCCGCCGAACGCCACCAGCGTGAAATCGCGCGGGTCCAGCCCGCGTCGCACCGTCAACTGCCGCATCGCCTCGGCCACGTTCTCGTTGGCCACTTCAATGATCGCCTGCGCCGCCCGCTCCGGCGCGATTCCCAGCCGCTGCGCGATCCCCGCCACCGCGTCCTGCGCCCGCCCGGCGTCGAGCTTCATCTCCCCGCCCAGGAAGTTCTCCGCGTTCAGCCGTCCCAACACCACGTTCGCGTCGGTGATCGTCGGCTCGGTCCCGCCCAGCCCGTAGCAGGCCGGACCGGGCTCCGCACCGGCGCTCTGCGGCCCCACCTTCAAGAACCCGCCCTTGTCGATCCAGGCGATCGAGCCGCCGCCGGCCCCCATCGTCGTCATCTCGATAAACGGCGCCGACACCGGCAGGCTGAACTCCAGTTCCCACTCGGTCGTGTAACCGATATGCCCGTCCGCCACCACCCCCACATCCGCGCTGGTGCCGCCCATATCGAAGGTGATCACGTCCCGGTCGCCCAGTAGCTCGCCGTAGTGCTGACCGGCGATCACCCCGCCCGACAGCCCCGACAGCAGGGTGTGCACCGGGCGTTGCGCCGCCGCCTCGGCCAGCAGCTGTCCGCCGTTCGACTTCATCAGCGCCCAGGGCTTCGCGAAGCCGAAGTCGCGCAACTTATCCTGCATCCGCGCCACGAACCGCGCCACCAGCGGCCGCACGTAGGCATCCGCCAGCGTGGTACTGGCCCGTTCGTACTCGCGCCAGATCGGCGCCACCTCGTTGGACACCGACACCAGCAGGTCCGGGAACTCCGCCGACAGGTAATCGCGCACAATCCGCTCGTGCTCCGGTCGCACGTACGAGAACAGGAAGTTCACCGCCACCGTCACGTCCGCGTCCGGGTCTTCCGCCAGCCGCTCCCGCAGGTCCGCACTCAGCTTTTCCAGCGCCGCCGGCTCCAGCGGATCCACCACCCGACCCAGGTAATCCACCCGCTCCACCACCCCCAGGCAATCGTTGCGGCGCACCAGCGGCAGCGGGCGCTCCCAGGAAAGGTCGTAGTGGAACTTGCGGCTCACCCGTTGCAGGAACGGCACATCCTGCAGCCCGTCGGTCGCCACGTAGATCACCCGCGCCCCGGTGCGTTGCAGCAGCGCGTTTACCGCCACCGTCGTCCCCAGCACCAGCGTCTCGATCGCCTCCGGCCGCACCTCCGAGCGCAGCAGCGCGTCCAGGATCGCCTCGCTCGGATCGCCCGGCGTCGAGGGCCGTTTCACCACCACCACCTCGCCGGTCGCCTCGTCCATCACCACCAAGTCGGTGAAGGTCCCACCGGTGTCGATGCCGATGCGCACCCCGCCGCTCATCCGTTCACCCGGAACTTCGGCCCCTCACCCAGCAAGATCCGCCGGACTTCCGCCACTGCCCCCATCTCGACTTCCAATTCCGACAGGTCCGACCGCCAGCCCATGTGCGGCGTCAGCACCAGGTTCGGCGCCACCAACAGCGGGTCGTCCCAGTCGGGCGGCTCGGGCACAAACACATCCAGCCCCGCCCCGCCCAGCCGGCCGCCTTCCAGGGCTTCCCGCAGCGCCGGCAGATCGATCAGCGCGCCCCGCGAGACGTTCACCAGGAACGCCCCCGGCTTCATCGCTTCCAGTTCCGGCTTCCCGATCAGCCGCCGCGTCTCCTCCGTCAGCGGCACGTGCAGGCTAACGGCGTCGGCCTCGGCCAGCAGCGCCGCCAGGTCGTCGCAGAACTCCATCGCCACTCCCGGCAGCCGCCGGAACCCGGCTCGATCAACATAGGGGTCATAGGCCAGGAGCCGCATGCCGAGCCCGGCCGCGATCCGCGCGGTCTCGCGGCCGATCCGCCCGATCCCGATCAACCCCAGCGTCTTGCCGTGCAACCGCACCGGTGCGTGGCCCGCGCCGTAGGGGTCCCACTCGCGTCGCGTACGTATCTCGGCGTTGGCCTTGCCGACCCCGCGCGAAAGCGCCAGCAGCAACGCCATCGCGTGCTCGGCCACGTCGGTCGAAAACGCCTCCGGTGTATTCGACACCACTACGCCGCGCGCCGCCGCCGCCACGCCGTCGATGTGGTCCGTCCCCACCCCGTACATGACCACCGCCTTCAGCCGCGGCGCGTGTTCCAGCAACTCGGCGTCCACCGGCGAGATATCCACCATCAGCGCGTCCACATCCGCCACCAGCGCCAGCAACTCATCTCGCCTCGGCTCCCGATTGACGACCACGTCGGCGATGTCCGCCAGCGCCGCGATTTCCATTTCGGTGTGCGGCAGGAACACCCCGGTGATCAGCACCTTGAAGCGTCCCGGCCCACCCGGGCCGATCGCCTCCAACGGGGCGTCCGGAGTTAGCACGGCGACACTCGATTCCGGGTTCACGAAGCGTTCACGGGCGGACGCGATTTGAAATACTGCGCGCATTCGGTCTCCAGGAACTCGATGCTCAGCTTCATCCACAGCTGCGGGTCGTACTCGGGCAGGCAGCAGGTCTCGATGCAGTGCGAAATCGAATCCGGCTCCGGCGAGCCCTGCTGCAGGATCTCCAGGATCTCCGGTATCTCCACGTTGCCGTAGCCCAGCGGCGCGTGGAAAAACTTCGGCTCGCCGGTGGTGGTGATCGACTGCACCCGCATGTCCTTGATGTGCGACATCACCGTGTAGGGCGCCGCAAGGTGCGCCGCCTCCACCTGGTCTTCCACCACCGAGTAGCAATTGGCGAAGTCGTAGTTGATCCGCAGCCACGGCGAGTCGACGGCCTCCACCACCTGCACGATCTCGCTGATGCGGTAGTCCATGTGGTTTTCGAAGGCCAGTACGATCCCCGTCTTCTCCGCCACCTTCACCAGTTCGGACAGGTTGCGGGTCAGGTTTTCGATCTGCCGGGCCATCGGGATCTCCCGGCTGAAGTGTCCGAAGCGCAACCCGCCGTTCGGCACCGGCTGCCCCTCGGCCCCCGGCGGATCAGTGTTGACCATCGCCGTCATCGTCACGCCCACGCCCTGCATCTGCTCCAGCGCGAAGGTGGCGTCGTCCAGGATCGCCGGCCACTCGTCTGGCTCCAGCGCCCAGGCCATCCCCAGGGAGCCGATCCATTCGATATTCCGGTCCGCCAGCGTCGTTGCCGCTGCCTTGTACTGCGCCTCGGTCGTAAACCAGGAGGTCGCCATGTACAGCGAATCCAGGTGCCACTCGTCGCAGCGATCCGCCCACCACTCCACCGGCGCCTCGTCCATGCTCACCGGGCCATCGGTCACCGTGCCGTACGGATGAGCCATGCCGCGAAACCCGTACTCCGGCTGGTCGATCCGCAGGCCCGGGTAGGATACCCAGCGGTACGCCGCTTGTGACAGTCCCAGTCTCATTTCTTGCCGCTCCAGTTGGTGTGCATCACGCCGCCGTTTGAAAACGTCTCGGGAAGTACCCCGCGCAGTTCGCCCCCAGCCACTCCACGCTCAACTTCATCCAGAGTTGCGGATCGAACTCCGGCAGGCACGGCGGCGACGCGCAATTGGGCAGGTTGTCCGCGTCCGGTGCCCCCTGTTGCAGGACCTCAAATATCTCTGCCACCTCCACGTCGCCGTACCCGATCGGGGTCAGGAAAAAGCGCGGCTCGCCGGTGGTGGTGATCGACTGCACCCGCATGTCCTTCACGTGGGTCACCAGCGTGTAGGGCGCCGCCCGGTGCGCCGCCTGCAGCTGGTCTTCCACCACCGAATAGCTGTTGGCGAAGTCGTAGCAGATACCCAGCCACGGCGAGTCCACCCCCTCCACCACCTCCACCAATTCGCTGATCCGGTAGTCCATGTGATTTTCGTAGGCCAGCCGCACTCCGCATTCCTCGGCCACCGCCACGAACTCGCCCAGGTTGCGGATCATGTTCTCAATTTGCTGGTCGATCGCGATCTCGCGGCTGAAGTGCCCGAAGCGCAGCCCGCCGTTCGGCACCGGCTGGCCCTCGGCGCCCGGCGGGTCGGCGTTCACGATCACGGTCGTCTTCATTCCCGCCGCCGCCGCCAACTCCAGTTTCCGGCGCGCCTCTGCCCGGCATTCCGGCCACTCTTCCTCCGGCACCGCCCAGGCCCCGCTCACCGAGCCGATCCAATCGATCCCGCGCCGGGCCATCTCCCGGGCGTTCGCCACCACCGCCGCCTCGTCCTTGAACCAGCTCATAGCCAGGTACAGAACTTCCAGGTCCCACTCGGCGCAGCGATCCAGCCACCAGCCGATGTTGTCGTCAAACTCGCGCAGGCCCCCGGTAGTGCTGCCGTAGGGGAAGGGCATGCCGCGAAAGCCGTACTCCGGCTGATCGATGCGCAGCCCCGGGTAGGCGACCCAGCGATACGACGCCTGCGAAAGTCCCAGTATCATCGGCCCGTCAGCCCACGGCCGGCTACGTTTGAATCCGCACGCGCGGATCGACGTAGGTGTAGAGGGTATCGACGAGAATATTCATGACCACGTACACGAGCGATGCCATCATTACCAGCGCCTGCACCACCGGGTAGTTGCGTGTGACCACCGCATTCACAAGTTCGAATCCCAGGCCCTGCCGGGTGAACACAACCTCGACGACGATCGCGCCGGTTAGCAGGCTGCCGAACTGCAGGCCCACAATCGTGATTACCGGAATGAGGGCGTTCTGAAACGCATGGCGCCAAACTACCTTGCCCTCTTTGAGGCCCTTGGCGCGGGCGGTGCGAATAAAATCCCGGCTCATCACATCCAGCATCGAAGATCGCGTTAGGCGGGCCAGGATGGCCGCCGAGCTAACTCCCAGGGTGATCGCGGGCATGATGAGGCCGATGGGTTTGTCACCGCTGATCGCCGGGAGCCAGCCAGCCCATATGCTGAAGATGAAGATCATGACCAGCCCGAAAAAGAAGTCCGGGATGGAGACGCCAAAGACCGCCACGAACTGGCCCACATAGTCGACCCACGTATGGTGGCGGATCGCCGAGATCACCCCGGCCAGGATCCCGACAAAAAGCGCCACTCCCATCCCCGCCATGGTCAGTTGCAGGGTCTGTGGGAAGAGTTCCTTGATCAGGTCGCCGACCTGGATGTTGGTACGAAAGGAGCGGCCGAAATCGCCGGTGACGACGTCACGCAGGTAGTACAGGAACTGCACCGGGATCGAGCGATCCAGGTGATAGGCCTCCCGCAACCGCTCCACTGCATCACCGGTCGTGCGCGCGCTTGAGGCGCCCGCGCCGCGGCCGGAAAAAATGATATCGACCGGATCACCCGGGATCAGGCGCAGCAGGACAAACACGATGACTAGCACTCCCAGCAGCACTGGTATGGCCGCCAGGAGTCGCAATGCAAGGTATTTGGCCACGTCTGCGCCTGATCAGTTCCGGGTTACTTGATCCTATCTACCGAACGTTCCCTATCCCTCGTCCGTCGAGTACAGGTCGAAGGTGTACGGCGTCTGCGAGATTCCGTGGAACACGCTGCCGCCGACCAGGCTGGTGTTCGTCGGGAACAGGCTGCCCCATTCCACCAGCGGGATTCCAAGGGCCTGATCCATCAAGATGGTGTGGGCCTTGTTCGTGATCTCGGCACGCTTCTCGACATCCGGCTCCTGCTTCACCTGATCTAGCAGGCCGTCCAGAACGTCGTCGTAGTACCACGTGAACGCCCGGTTGCCCGGTACGCCGAAGTTGTCCGAGTGGTAGACGGTGTTCATTACAACGCCGCCCTCCACGCCGACTCCGCCCTGCCACTTGTGGGTGTGCTTGCCCACCAGGTAGCCCTCGACCGCCGTGCCCCACTCAATGTTGGGCGTGATCACCGAGATGCCGATCGCGTTCTCAATGTTCAGCTTGTAAGGCTGCGAGAACGGGTTCGGCGTGTCCGGGAAGTCCACTTCCAGCAGTTGGCCGTCCTGCGTATAGCGGAACCCATCCTCGGCGCGCAGGTAGCCGGCATCGTCAAGCAGCTTGTTGGCCTTGGCGATGTCGAACTCGTACATGCCTTCCAGTTCGGGGTTGAAGCCCACCGTGCCCGGTACCAGCAGGCTGCCGGCGAGGGCTCCGAAACCGAGCGTCACGCCACGGGTCACCGTGCCGCGATCGACCGCGTGGATCAGCGCCCGGCGCACGATCACGTCGTCGGTCGGAAACAGTGAGGCGTTCGTCTGTAGGTACCACGGCTGCCCCGGAATCAGGTGCAGGTGGATCGCCGTGCCCGGGTCGGAAAAGAATGGCTGCAACTCGGTCAGGCTGAAGTGCTGCATGAAGCCCACTTCACCGGCCTCGAAGGCCGCCATCTTCGACGCCACATCGGTCATCTCAAACGATATGAATGTGTCCGGGTAGGCCGGGCCACGGTTGCGCGCCCAGGGCGGGCCCCAGTTGTAGTCGTCGAACCGGTCCAGTGTCAGCGACAGGTTCTCTTTCCACTCCCTGAACTTGAACGGGCCGGTGCCGACCGGGTTCCGGGTCAGGTCTTCGCCGAACTCCTCGATCGCCGCCGGCGACGCAAACACAACCCCGCCCTGGTTGGCCACTAGGTCGTTCATGAAGAACACGTTGAGGGCGTTCAGCGTGATCACCAGCGTGAACTCGTCGGAAGCTTCCACCCGCTCGATCTGCGAGGCCACGTTGGCCACCGCGCCCGGGGTGTTGGCCGGGTCCATCCAGAGCTCAAAGTTGAACACCGCCGCCGCCGCGTTGAACGGAGTCCCATCGTGGAACTTCACGTCCTGGCGCAGGTGGAAGGTGTAGGTCATGAGGTCGTCGGAAATTTCCCAGCTATCGGCCAGCCAGGGCTGCAACGTCGCCCCGGGGCCGTAGGCGATCAGCCCGTCGTACAACGGCTGTCCGCCGGCCATCAGCGACCAGCCGTCCGGCATGTGCAGCGGGTCAAGATTGTTGATGCTCGACGGCGAGCCATGGGTGATAGTCCCCCCACGTCGCGGGTTCCACGGGGTCACATCGCGCGCCGCGCCCATGCGCACCGCGGTGATCGGCCCGATCGAGAAGACGTCGTCCGGCGCGTCCGCGCCGCCGACCATCACTTCGACTTCGACGACCTTTTCGACCTCGACCTCGCGGATGACCTCGACCGGGACTTCTCGGACGACTTCCTCTTTGACCGTGACAATACGGTCAACCGGGACTTCTACCTCGACCTTCTCAACGATGGTCTCGCCCGCGACCTGGACTTCTTTGACGACCTCGACCGGGACTTCTCGGACGACTTCCTCGGTCTCGCCACAGGCGGCCAGGGCGATCGCCCCTACGCCACCCACCAGGCTGCCCTGAATGAGCCGTCGTCGACTCAATGTTTTCAATGCTCTCATGTCTACATCCTCCCTTGGATGTTTACTGGCGCTACTCGCGCCAACGGAATGCGGAGTCCCGTCGGGGATTCCGGCTGGAGCACTCAGTATCTAGATTAAATAATTCGATATAACCTCACTTGACCCACGATGTGGCCTGTGGGTCCAGCGCCTCGCGCAGGCCGTCGCCCAGCAGGTTGATCGACATTACGGTGACGAAGATCGCCACCCCATGGGAGATTCCAATCCAAGGCGCGATCCGCAACAGCCGCCGCGCCACCGACAGCTCCAGGCCCCACTCGGGAGTCGGCGGCACCGCCCCCAGGCCCAGGAAGCTCAGACCCGCCGCCGCGATGATGCTGGTCGCCATGCCGAGCGTGACCATGATGATGATCGGGCTGATGATGTTCGGCAGGACGTGGCGCAGCATGATTCGAAATTCGCTCATCCCCACCGCCCGCGCCGCCCGCACATACACCAGTTCCCGCGCCGCCAGCGTCGATCCCCGCACCACCCGCGCGTAGTACGGGATCGCCGATACTCCCAGCGCGATCATCGCATTGGTCAGGCCGGGCCCGAGCGACGACACGATCACGATCGCGAGCAGAACTCCCGGGAACGCCAGCATGACGTCCAGGACGCGGCTGATGCTCCAATCGGTCCGGCCGCCGATGAATCCGGCCGTCAATCCGATGAGGGTGCCGCCGATCGATCCGATGACGACGGCCACAATCCCGATCCGTAGTGAGATTCGCGACGCGTGGATCACGCGGCTCAAGACGTCGCGGCCGAAGTCGTCGGTGCCCAGCAGGTGACCGGGGCTGCCGGGGGGGCCAGAAACCCTTCCATGCCCGTTTCGTACTCGCTCAGATCGTACGGCGCGATCACGTCCGCGAACACCGCGATCGTGGCTATCACCGCTAGGATGATCCCGCCGACGATCGCGCCCTTGTTGCGGCGGAACCGGTACCACGCCAGCAACCACTCGCTGCGCACCTTGCCGGCGGCCTCCCCCTCCGCCACGGGATCGAATACCTTGGGATTGGCTGCCATCAAAACCTAGCTGCCTGCCAAATCGACCGGGATCACCGCAAGAATGAGGCTGTGCGCTGCCGACGACCGGTCTGCCTTCCGGCCCTCCCGAGCTCTCAATATGACGATCTTCCTTTGCTTGCCCAACCCCATCACGATATTCATGAAACGCCGTTCCACTGGAGTGTGCGCGAAATCTACCGCCCGCCCCAACGAGTGTCAAGCTGCCTAGCGGCAGCCACCACGACCCCGCCAAACAGCCGTCCCGCCACCACACCGTCCTTATGTCCCACCAGCCCTCCAGTCGTACCACTCCTCCAACCCGTCAACTTCCCACTTGGCGCCTCTTCCGACACCACCCATCGCTCCCAATCCGCCCTTCCTCCGGCCTATCCGTCCCCATTTGCATCGGATCGGTCTCCTATTGCAAAATGACATTTCATGAATTGCCGAGGTCGGTGGATAGCATCGCCGGCAATCGCCGGCAAATGAGAACATGACCCCCAGCCCGCGGCCGAATCGATCAAAGGTCCAGCGCGCCCGAAGGCGCGGGTAAAATGCCACGGTCTCCACGAGGGCTCCGCTCCGTCCCCCCCCCCGCAACGGCGGTCCACGAGTGAGCCAGGAAGAAGCCCCCCCCCGGCGGCGCCGGGGGGGGGCAATACCGTACGCGCGCGCTATTGCGCGGGCTGAGCCTGCTGGCCTGTTTCGTCCCCGACACCCCCGAGTTGACCCTGGCCGAGCTGGCCCAGCGCACCGACCTTGGCAAAGCTACTGCCTTCCGGCTCCTGACCTCGCTCGTTGAAACCGGGTTCCTGCGGCGCGACCCTGAGCGCAACACCTACCAGGTCGGCCCCGCCGTCCTTCCCATCGCCAGTTCCTTCCAACAGTCCACCACCCTGGCCGCGCTCGCCGACCCGCATCTGCGCTGGCTCGCCGAACACACCGGCCAGACCGCCACGCTCGCCCAGCTCGACGACGGCACCACCGTCAACATCGGCCTCGCCTATCCCGACCGCCCCCTCCGGCGCATGACCTACGTCGGCGAACGCCTTCCCCTCCACAGCACCAGTACCGGCAAAGCCATCGCCGCCGCCATGCGCGACGAAGAGATCGCCGCCATCCTCGAACTCAAGGGCATGCCCGCCAACTCCGAAAACACCATCACCGAATGGTCCGCCTTCCAGGTCGAGATCGAGAAGATACGCGCCACCGGCTACGCCATCGACGACGAAGAGGCCATGGCCGGCCTGCGCTGCGTCGGCGCGGTCATCCGCGACTACACCAGCCGCCCGGTGGCCGCCGTCAGCGTCGCCGGTCCCAGCGGCGAGTTTGGTGAGGAAGCCGCCGTCGGCCTCGGCGAGAACGTAACCAGCGTCGCCATCAAGATTTCGGGCGAGCTCGGGTATTGCGCTCCCGACGCCGCGCCCGCCGGGGCCGGCCACGAATCGCATGACTGACCCCGGCCGGCCGCCGCGGGCGGTGGTGGTTGGCGTCGGCATGATTGGCCGTGTCCACATCAACGCGCTCCGGCGCAACGGCATCGAGGTGGTTAGCGTCGTCGCCTCCACGCCGGCGCGCAGCAGCGAAGTTGCCGGGGAGTTTCGCGTACCCCGCGGCGACCCCGACCTCGCCAGCGCCCTCGCCGGCGCCGACCCCGATGTGGTCCACATCTGCGTCCCCAACCACCAGCACTACACCATGGCCAGCGCCGCCCTGGCCGCCGGCAAACACGTCGTCTGCGAAAAGCCGCTCACCATGCTCCCGGCCGAGGCCGCCGATTTGCGCACCCGCGCCGCCGAAGCCGGGGTCGTCAACGCCATCTGCTTCAACAACCGTTTCTACCCGCTTGTCCAGGAGATGGCCGCCCGGCAGCGATCCGGCAGCCTCGGGTCGGTCTTCGCCGTCCGCGCATCAATCGTGGATGACTCGCTGTGGGCAGATTCGGATACCGACTGGCGGCTCGACCCCACCATCGGCGGGCCGTCCATCGTCGCCACCACGACCGGTAGCCACCTCATCGACCTCACCAGCTTCATCCTCGGCGAACGGGTCGCGGCCGTCTGCGCCGACTTTCACACCGCCTATCCGGCCCGTCGCGCCGCCGCTGCCGGCCCCGGCGGCGAAGAGATCGCCAACCTGATGGTCCGCTACGAATCCGGCGCCCGCGGCGCGCTCTCGATGTCGCATATGGCGGTTGGGCACCCCTACCGCCTGGCGGTCGAAATTGACGCCGCCGAATCCGGCGCTGGCTGGAACTCCGAGCGGCCCAATGAGCTGCTGATCGGCCACCGCGGGCACCCCAACGAAATCGTCACCCCCGACCCCCGCGAAGCCAGCGAGGCCGCCCGCGGCTTCTTTGAAAACCCCGGCGCCTACCGCGAAGGCTTCTCCGAAACGTTCCGCCTGCTGTTTCGCGAGATATACCGCGACGTCGGGCGGGCGCCGGCCGAACGCGGCGAGCCGACCTATCCCACCTTCGCCGCCGGGCAGGCCGGCCTCATCGTGCACGACGCCATCATGCGCAGCGTCCGCGACGCCCGCTGGTCCGAAGTGGACTGGGCCGCCCTCGACGGCTGAGCCTCCCGTCCACGGCCCCGTCTACTCCTCAGCCTTTCCCCAAACCGAGACGTGCGTCGGGCTGGTCGCGAACAACATGCTCGGGACTGCGGCGGAAGCGGGGGATCATAGTAGGTTGACCGGTGCTTCTCATCAGACGATATCGCGGACCTTGATGGGTAGCACAAGAGGGCACCGAGACCGAATTCCCGCTCTAGGCCGTTCTTGACAATCGCAACAGATTCACTGACCCATCAGTAGTCAAATGGACTAGCCGACCGGCCTGGCTGGAGGGACGACGGCTGGACCAACCTTGTCAGGTGGCGGGGGGCGGTGGACGATGAGGAAGAGGCCGAAAAGGAGCGCCGCGAGGCCGGATATGGTGGCACCGGTTAGGAAAAGGCTGTCGTAGCCGAAGCTGGAGACCAATGCACCGCCGATGAGGGCGGTACTGCCGGAGCCAAGACCCCAGGAGAGGGTAACGAAGCCGGACATGAGCCCCCAGAACTCTGGGCGGACGAGTTCCATTTGATAGAGGGAAAGGGCTGGTCGCATCAGCGAGCCGAAGGCGAAGACGATGATGAGCCCGGTGACTGCGGCGGCGGGGGAGACAATGAGCGCCATGCCGACGAGGGAAGTGGCGATGCCGACGGTAGCGACGAGCACCGTGCGCACGGTGCCGATGCGGCCAGAGATGATCGGCGACAGGAGGGCCAGGGGCCCGACGAACAACTGGGAGAACGCGAATGTCATGCCAATGGTGGCTGTGTCGACGTTGAAGCCGTCCATGTAGATATTGAAGAAGATGCGCACGGATCCCTCGCCGAAGGCCTGAAAGATGCCGAGTACTGTCATGACGGCGATGGCGAAGAAGGGGACGCTGCTGTGCCCCCCGTTTTTTGAGTCCCGGCGGACGGGCTTGACTTCGGTAGTGGCGGCAACGAGGAGGAGGCCGGGCATGACGATAAAGGCGGCAAGGTGTAGGGAATAGCGGTAGGCGGCTGGGTCATCGAGGCCGACGCCGACGAGACCGCCGAAGAGGCCAGGGAGGAACCCGCCGATGAGACTGCCGGCGAATCCGGCGGTGGGGAACGTGGCCATAGCGAGGGCGAAGGCGCGGCTGCGTAGCCGCGGGTCGACGGCACCCATGATGAAGGGTGACCAGTTCGCGAAGTAGATGCCGACGCCGGCGGTGGCGAGGGAGTAGGTGGTGACAAGCCAGACGGCGCGAACGTCGCCGGAGAGACTGGCTCCGAAGGGGAGCAAGCTGTTGCCGGCGAAGACGCTGCCGAGTCCGACCAGCATGAGCCGTCGGTAGCCGAATCGGTTGGCGCGGGCGCCGGCGAGGGGCGCGGCGATGGCCCAGCAGAGCATCCCGATACCGTTCACGAGGCCGACGAACCCGGGGCCATAGCCGAGGCGCAAGAGGAATAGGTTCATGAGGACGGCGTAGCTGCCGAAAAGGGAACCGCTGAGCAGGCCAACGGTTCCGAGAAGGAGCCGGATATTGCGATTGAGGAGGTGACTGCGGGGGTCGTCGGGCAAGGTATCCGCCTGGGGACAGGAAACGGTGGTGGCGGCCTGGGGCTGGAGTGGCGCGACGATAGCACCCCCGACTGTCCTCCACAAAGCCCGGAATCAGCGGAGACTGTCCGAGCCATTGCAGGGTGACCTCGGACCGGTTCCGGGCCTGCGCCTGGGACTATGGAACGACGACTGGCCGGTCGGCAAAGGGAACTGGCCACTGGCGTGAAAACCACAACAAATCGCCCGGCCCGTCAATAGTCAAAGTGTGAAGGGGGAGGGGCGCTCGATATGCGTGGAGTGGGCCGGCTCGGTCGAATAAACTTCTGCTAACGGATTGCTAACGGAATAGGCATGACAGCTTCGGAATCAGAAGGACTCATTCGGCTGCTGGTGGCGTGGCCACCCTGTAGGTACGGCTTCGATCGGCTTGCTGGGGACAGGGACGGTCGCCAGTGTCCGAATTCCTAAACCATGTGCGCAACACGAAGGTGACCGAGACGGTGCACGAGCAGGTCGGGCTGCACTCGATCAGACGTCGGCGGCGGAGCCGTCGGCGTGCCAGTTGCTGCCGATGGGGACCAGGTGGCGCGGGTGCTTGGCGATGTAGTCGAAGTCGAGTTCGATGCCGAGCCCGGGTCCGGTCGGCAATTCGAAATGGCCGTCCTTGACCACGAGCGGCTCCGCCAGGGCTTCCTCGAAGTAGGGTTTCTTGCGGGCGTATTCGAGGACCAGGAAGTTGGGGGTGGCGGCCGCGAAGTGGAGGTTGGCGGCGGTGGCGACCGGGCCGTTGGGATTGTGGGGGGCGACCTGGATGTAGTGGGTCTCGGCGTGGGCGGCGATGCGGCGTAGCTCCGAAATGCCGCCGGCGTAGCAGATGTCCGGCTGGATGATCGGGACGGCACGGGTCTCGATCAGTTCGCGGAAACCCCAGCGGGTGTAGAGGCGCTCGCCGGTGGCGACGGGGACGCCGGGGACGGCACGGGCGACCTCGGCGTAGGCCGGGATGTTGTCCGGGGGGATGAGTTCCTCGGCGAAGAAGACATCGAGCGGTTCGAGTTTTTGCAGGGCGCGGATGGCGGCCGGCGGGGTGAGGCGGCCGTGGAAGTCGATCATGAGGTCCATTTTGGGTCCGACGGCGGCGCGAATCTCGGCGGTCATGTCGGCAGCGACGTCGGCGAGTTCGAGTTCGGAGATGGCGTTCCTTTCGGCCTCGGGTCCGTACTTGATGCCGCCGAAACCGGCGTCCCGGGCCTCGAGGGCCTGATCGACGGCGGTGCCGGCGAAGTCGTTGCGGACGTAGCAGCGGACGCGATCGCGGACGGCGCCGCCGAGCATTTTGTAGACGGGCATACCGGCGACCTTGCCGGCGATGTCCCAGAGCGCCATGTCGATGCCGCTGATGGCGGCGCCGAGCACGGGGCCGCCGCGCCAGAAGGGATGGCGGTACATCTGCTGCCAGAGGTGCTCGACGCGGGTGGGGTCCTGGCCGAGCAGGACATTGCGCAGGTGCTGGATGACGCCGATGACGGCGGTGTCCATGTCCAGCAGGGTGGCGTCGCCGATGCCGGTGATGCCTTCGTCGGTGTCGATGAGGACGAAGGTCCAGTTGCGGTTGAGCAGGAAGTGCTCGTCGGGTGGGGCGCCGACGTCGATGGTGCGGATGTCGGTTATCTTCATTTTGCCTTGCCCCAGGGGAGATTGCGGTCTGCCTGCCGCGCCGAGGATAGCCGGTTGGCGATCCGGCGTCGCAGCGGCCGGAAGGAAGGACCCGTCGCCGGTTGCGAGTGTGGGCGGCGTCTTCCAATAGACGGCGGCGTTCGCCGCGTAGTCCAGCATCTGTCCGACGACTTCTCTCCTGATTCGGGTATCAACGCTTCGCTTCACTTCTACTAGGGTGGGAATGCCGTCCTGATCAAGGAACAGATGATCAAGCGACCAGCGCCCGGCAGACTCAGCTGCGTCGGGAACTGCAACCTCCCGGGCAACCAGGACCCACCGGCGCGGCGCGGCGCGGGACATCTGGTTGCCGGCGAGTACATCGGGATAGCGGGCAAGTAGCTCTTGAAGCCGGTCCTCGTCCGCGACAAAGGTCTCCTCGACCTTCTCCAATTCCCCTTCCGAGCCGATTCTGAAGATGCTCTCCGGCATGACGATCTCCAGTTCTAGGGGTAGTACTCGGGTTGCGGGCAATGTGCGCTCCGGGTGCTGGGGCTGTCAAGCGGTACGCAAGCGAAGCGTCGTCGTTGCCGCGCTACAGAGGACTATCCCGGTCGAGGCAAGAGAACTAGCATCCGGCCACCCGCCTGCCTACCTCGAGCGCGGCCAGAGGCGGCACCGCGTTCCCCACTTGCGCGTACTGGGCGGTACGCGGTCCTTCAAAGAAGTAGTTGTCCGGAAAGGTCTGAATTCTCGCCGCCTCCCGGACCGTCAGGC
>PVBE012729745.1_pt1 | contig 51842 bp, 48 predicted proteins | sample 1631181 | NCBI WGS metagenome assembly PVBE01 (sample SAMN08397723, study PRJNA350692) | Marine metagenome, whole genome shotgun sequencing project. | isolation source: water | place: Pacific Ocean | collected 2012-04
AGTACTACTTGCAGGATTGCTGGGGCGGGACAATGCACTGGCATCACTCTGGCTAGACTGGCGATCGATTCTTGATCTGCGATCGTTGTTCTGTCGCCTGTCACCTGATCGACTATTCGAAGCAGTTAGTGCATTGCCTGCTCCTCCTCTGTTAGCTGCTGTCCCACTATTCACTCCGTTGCCTCTATTAGTTCCGTTTCCCCTATTCGCTCCGTTGCCTCTATTCGCGGCATTGCCGCCATAACCGCCTCCCGCCACGTTCCTGCGGTTGCCATTGAAAGCAGACGGTACACTGCGCGCCGGGTAATCGTTATATCGATTGCGCCGATTGTAGGGCCGCGCGCCGCTGTTTCGCTGTGGTCGCCAGTAGCTTCCATCGCGGTGTCGATCTCTGCCTCGCCGATAGCTATTGTCAACATAGTAGCGGTTGAAATCCCTGAGATCCGAGCGCCGGTAGCGATGTCTGGAATCGTAGTGACGTCCATAGTAAGGGTGATGTGAATAACTATGGTGGTAGACACGCAGATGATGATCATGCCAACCAATGCCGAACAGGGTGGTTACTCCCCAAAAAAAGCTCGACCGAAAGCGATAGCTGGCTGGGTAAGGATAGTAATACACCGGATAAGCCGTAGGATAATAGTGATAAACCGGCTCTGTCTGGTAAACGATAACTTCTTCCGGCTCATAGTAAGGAACGTAGACAACAGTTTCTTCGACCTGAGTAATTGCAATAACTTCATCTTCGTTGGTTACGGTCTGATACTCGTCGGACTCTAAGTTGCCCGCAGCAACAGCCTGTTCGCGAAACACGCCAATTGCAGTAAGCACGTCCGTCTCCTGAGTTACTACTGCCTCGCCAAGCTGCCAGGTCCACTGGATATTCTCATTCATCATCTGGATCACTTCCGGATAATTGAGCAAGGCGATAACGGATTCGTCCCAGGCCTCATCGGGCTGCAGGCTACTGTCGTTCTCCAGCGCCTCCAGGAATCTTGCCGCCAGTACGATCTCTAGTGGATAGGTGGATGCAGGAAGAATGATGGCTAACAGATTATCCGGGTACAGTGCAATGGGACCCACGAATTCTTCCAGTTCATCGCTGCTGAATGTTGCTAGCTCCGCCTCGATAGGACTGCTTTGACTTGCATCTACATCTTCTGAGATTACACTAAGTTCATTGCCATTCTCATCTACAGGAACGGGATCCTGAGTAGCAATTGAATTCTCATTTTCTTCCACCGGTACTGGGTCCTGAGCTGCAAGCTGGCCGCTTGAGATCAAAAATGCAACGAGCAGAAATAAATGGCTGAGGTAAAGCCTGCTGATTCTTGATTTAGTTGTCATTAGAGTCACCTGCTTGAGATTGGCGCAGTGATGCATCGTGCCCCTGAGCTTAGTCTGAATAAGCTGAATGATTGCTTAACCGGTGAAAAGTAGGTCGGAAATCACTACAGCCAGGAGCACATGGCTGGTGCGCACTGGCTTTTACGGCCTGTGCCTCCTGTTTTAGTCTTTTTCGTTTGCTTTGGTGAAAGTGAGTGGATTTTAAAGGGTCTCAGTTCAACAACCATCTCCTAGAGGCAACATAAATGGTCTTCAAAAATAGTAAGCTGTTGTTTACGCTAGTTGCGCTACTGCTCTGCATGATGTGGAATCCACTCGCTGCTCAGCAAAGCTTCCTGAGCGAAAAAAACCTCGCTCGCCTGCAGGAGTTGATCGGCAGTCCCAATCGATCCGAGGGCGCGCGGGCACGGAATCAATATCGCCACCCGCTGCCGACTCTGGATTTTTTCGATGTCAGCCCTCAGTTAACTGTTGTTGAAATATGGCTAGGCGGACAGGGCGGCTGGTGCCGCAGTATCCTGGAGCCCTATATGGCCGGGGTAGGTAACTACATTCCGATACGCGCCGACTCCGACGAGTCACCGCTCCTTGGGTTGGTACCCGACAATTCAGCAGATCGAGTGCTGGTGTTCAGAGCCCATGGCTTCATGATCTATGACTATCCGGCACAAGATTACTATCATTCGCTCTATGGTATGTTGAAGCCGGGCGGCATATTTGGGATCGTCGATCACCGTGGCGTTGAATCAATTCCACAGGACCCGGAAGGCGAAAACGGTTATGTAAACCAATCCCATGTAATCATGCTGGCGGAAAATGCCGGCTTCGAGTTGCTCGATCAAGCGGAGATCAACGCCAATCCACAGGACACCAAGGACCATCCTAACGGTGTCTATTCTCTGCCTCCCACCTTGCGTGGTTCTACTCTAAATCGACGCTTCCGTGCTCAAATGAGAGAGATTGGTGAGAGCGATCGCATGACGCTGAAATTCATCAAGCGCTAAAGACAAAAATCGGACTAAGAAAGGGACGGCGAGAATGATGGTTTGTCACCCGTCCCCTCCAGTTGTTACCAGGGGTCCTCTGATTACTTTTCAGCTAACTCTTTCATGCTCGCCAGCGCGCCCTCGAAGGTAGCACGTCGTCTTGCGACATCGGCATCCTTGGCAGCCTGGTCGGCCAGATTAGAGACATCCAACACCAGCGTATAGAGCATCTTGGACGTAGTGGCCGTGACCGGTCTGGCTTCCATGAAACCGTGGTAGAGATTGTAAAACGCACCTTCCACAGTCGGTTGGGTATAGCCATAGGAGAGGTCGGTCTGGGCGACCATGATCTCGATTACCCGCCCACCCACCAGCGCACGCACCGTGCCCATGCCACCGTCACCGAAAGTGAGCTCACAGTCGATACCCAGCCAGTCGCTGATGTCACAATACCCCCCGACCATGGCCCACACGTCGGCAGCCGGTTTGTCGATATCAATTTCCATCTCGATCGAGACGTATTCGGGTTGGGCGAAACTGGCGGCCGAGGCCATCAGCGTTGGTAGAGCGAGTAGCGCTAACATAATGCGTTTCATGCGATATTCCTTCTTTTAAAAATAGTGCAACATTTGGGGGATAGTTTTGTCGAGTACAGAAATATATAGCGCTGTCTCTGCATAATCAAATAGTAAATCCACCACTACTAACGGAAACCTACCTTAATTGATTGATATCCAGTTTGTTCACTTCATCGATAACCCTCCAATAGGAACGTGCCACGGCTTCTACTCCCACACCCGGTACCAGTTCCAGCCAGGTGTTCTATGATTAGGCTTACTTCAAAGCGCGATACAAGAACGGCAGACTCACATCCATGCGGTAATCCACCCCTGAATGAGTACCATCAAATTCCTCGTAGCGATGGCTAATGCCAGCCCTGGTCAGCTGCCGTGACAACTGCCGACACCCATAATGAATGTGATACTGATCGCGCCAGCCGCAGTCGATATAGATGCCCTTCATTGATTTCAGCTCTTTCCTGTATTTTGAAACCAGCTGCACCGGGTCGTGTTGCAACCATTTGCGCCAGCGTGCCTCTATTCTCTCACCGGTTTCCAGGTCAAAGGGCAGCTTGAAGCCATTAGGTGCCGACGGCGATGGATCATAGGTGGCCGCCATGCACAGATTCATCAGGCAATGCACATCGGTACCACTGGGTTTGGTCTTATTCCAGATATGTTCGAGAAAGCGCCGCACCCTGCCATCGTCATGGCACGGTTTCAGATTGGCTTTGGCGCGGTACTTGCCAGTTTTAGGGGCGGGTTGTCGGTACTTGGCCAGTTCGTTAAGTGTATTCGGCCAATCGGCAAGGTAGACAAAGTCGAAGTAGGCATCGCCGGAATGATCGGCAATCGCACCCCAGTACTTTGCATATTTCATAGCATGGATAATTGCCCCGTAACCCCCTGAAGATTTACCGAAGCAACCCCGGTGATCACGGCCTGCCAGGGTTCGGAATTCCTTATCCACGAAAGGAATTAACTCACGGGTCAGGTAGTCCGCGTAACGTCCGATAGCAGACGAATTGATGTACTGGTTCCCGCCAAGCGCCGTAAAGCAGTCCGGGAATACCAAAATGCAGGGGCCCATCTTGCGATCATGAATCAACCTTGCGGCGCGCTCCGGCAGGTTTTCTTCAAAGTTCTTCCATGCCACATGGGACCAGCCCGAGCCGGTATAGCCCACCAGGTCATACAGCACGGGGAAGCGTTTCTTACCGCGCACCCTCGAGTATTGCGGCGGCAACCAGACCGGAAGTTTGCGAACGTGGGGATCGCCCAGGGCGTTATCTCGCAGCACCCGGGACTCATGTTCCAGGACGACAAGTTCACCTTCATTCGGATTTGCCAGTTTACGCGCCATGCAACTTCACTCCCGAGCTAAAACACAAGAGCCAATATACCGTAAAAAGCGGCAGCCATTGCTGTAAATCGCTGGCAGCTAGACACGCCTATGTTCCAGGCTTATGCTAGGGACCCTCTGAGGAAAATGACATGAAAAACAAACTCGCAAACTCGCTGCTACTATTCACCGCGCTCAGTATTCTGCCCTTCACCGCCCCACAGGCACAAAATTATGATGCCCTGGTCCAGGCTGCCGTCAACAATTCGGCGCGACTCGAGGCCAGTCGCGAGCGTGACCCACTGCGCAAACCGGCCGAGGTGATCAAATTCATGGGCGTACAGCCCGGCATGACCGTATTAGACATGGTGGCGATCGGTGGCTACTACACCGAAATCCTGGCTGGCGTTGTAGGCGAGGATGGCTTGGTGATTTCACAGGCACTGGCAGCCCAGGGCATGGACCCGAATTATGCTTTCGCGGCACACATCCGCAATTCCCCTCACCTGGATAATGTGGTGCCCATCTATGCCGAACTGAAGGATCTGGACCTGGAAGAAAATTCCGTGGATCAGGTATTCCTGATTCAGAATTTTCATGATCTCTATTTCGAACGCTGGGGCGCGGACGCGGATACCACTCTGGCCATGCTTCGCAAAGTCCTGAAGCCCGGCGGGACTCTCGCTGTGGTTGACCATGTGGGCCCGGACGATGCGCCAAGCTCGACAGGCGATACCACTCATCGCATCTCCCAGGTGTTTGCCACAAGAACTCTGCTGGCGGCAGGCTTCGAGCTGGAAGCGGAGAGCGATGTACTTTTGAATGATACCGATGACCCTACACGCTCGGTTTACTCACCGGACTTGCGGGGTAAGACCAGTCGGTTTGTGCAGCGTTATAACAATCCGTAAAGAGTCGGGGACAAATCCAGCTATTCAAACTCCAGCCGCGCGATGGCAAGGCCATGTTCACCGGCGATGGAGTAGAGCAGGTAGATATTGCCGTCTTCTTCATAGATGGCGGGATCCCGCAATTGATTGACGCGCTCGTCGATATGACCGCCGCGGGAGGGGGTGATCGCTAGCGTTGCGCCTTCCCATTCCATTTCCGGTCGCAGCACTTCCACCCCAGCTGATTCCTGCCAATCCATCCAGTCCTGGGTGACATCGATAGTTGCCATGAAGATGCGCTCCGGCGCATCGCGGCGCTGGGACCAGAACACATGCATTAGATTATCCCGCATCAGCAGCGCGCTGTGGCGCATGTCGGGATTGAACAGCCGCGGTCCCTCTTCAAAAACACTGAGCCGATCCCGTGAGCGAAAAACAATTCCGGGCATGGCCAGGGCGTAGTAGTAGTCATCGTGCTCGATAACGCGAAAATACGGCGCACCCAATACCTCAGCCCGACCCTCAAAATGCAGCCCGTCGGTAGAAGTCGCCGCCCGGGTCAGTTGCCGCCCCACATCGCGGCCATGCACATACATCACGATGCGCCGGTTCTCATTGTCTACATGCACATCGGGCGAGGCGATATGCTCATACAAGGCCGCCGTCGATCCAGGTGTGTTCGGTGAACAGGGTGGGCAGGTGGTGGGGAAAAAAGAATCTTCCAGCTTGAGCGTGCCGGATTCATGCATGGTCCAGGGACCGGTCAGCTCATCGGCGTAGGCGAGACGGATATACAGACCACGGTGATCGGCAAAATACAGGTAGTAGTTGCCAAGAGGATTATCGACCCACTCCGGTACCTTGATCAGCGACGGGCCCTGAATGTTGGCTCCCATGCGCGAATCCATGTCGGGAACAATAATCGGACCATCCCCGAGCCTTATCACAGTCGGTGCCCGGGGCGCGTCGGACTGGGCTGATACCGCAGTGACGCAGCAAAGCAGCGACATACCGAGCAGGTAGATGGCGAAGTTTTTCATTTTCCGATCCTCGTGCGGGGACTGATTGCGTTTCTAGTTGCCCGGGTGGCCAGTCATCGAATGCCTGAAAAGTGCAGTGCCTTAGAGCCGCTAATTGACATACTCACCGTAGGCTCGCGTCAGCCAGTCAGCGGTATTGGCGTTAGGCTGGGCGAAGCCGTCGGCCGGCTCGGTTTCCAGCATATCCGCCGTCGACAATCCCTGCACTTTAGCCCGAACCAACTCGCCACGGATGACCACCAGCATGTCACGATACTCCAGCAGATCATCGCGGGTAGATAACTGGCCATGACCGGGAATGATGATGGTATCGTCATTGATGAGGCTGGCCAGATTAGACAGCGCATCAATCATGCCGTCCAGGCTGCCGCCGTTGTTCTGATCGATAAACGGCAGACCATAGCGCACGAACATGTCGCCGGTATGGATGACATTGGATTCGCGAAAGTAGACTTGTGCATCCCCGTCGGTATGTCCAGCACCGGTATTAACCAGGTCCACCGTATTGCCGTTGAAGTAGAATCGCATGGAATCGAAGAAGGTAATCTTGGGCAGTCCCACATCCTCATAACGTTCCTGCGTGCGCCCATTGGCGAGCACCTGGGTAGACTCCATGCGCCGACGGGCATTGTCCTGGGCGACGATGTAGGCACCGGCCCGACCAAAGTTCTCATTACCGTCGCTATGGTCGTAATGGAAGTGGCTGTTGACCACAAAGTTCACTGGCTGGTTTGTCAGCTGGGCGATAGCATCCTGGATTTTTTGGGTAAGGGGCGCGAATTGATCATCAATAATCATAGCGCCATCAGCGCCGATGGAGACGCCAATATTACCTCCGCTACCCTGCATCACGTAGATGTTATCCCGCACCGGGATGGTGGTAATCTGGATAGCATCGAAGTCCTGAGCCACACTCAGGGACGGAAGCAGCAGCAAGCTGAGGATAGTTGGGAGCACTCTGGAGCTTTTTCTAATATTAGGCGTCATTGGTCTGGTCTCGTTATTATTAGTCATAACAGGTTTATTTATTGATTGGTCAAAGTCAAGTTATGCAAGCTCTGGGTAGCCAGCATCGCCCCCAATCGCTTATCACTGCTTCCGATACACGAGCGCCCTTTTTGCTACAGCAACGACCAATATCACCAGTTTGTCATCAAAAATTTCGTAGACGATTCGATAGATTCCCTGCCTTACCCGATAGAGTTCTTTCGAGCTGAGTTTTTACACCCTGGTGGGCGAGGTTCAGCCACCAGTGCTTCGATGCGATTCAGAATGAGTGGGATGTCCTGATTGGCGATACGCCGTAGATCTTTTTTTACCGACCGCTTAAAGCGGAGTTCATAGCTTGCCATGCTTTTTCAAGTCCTCGAGCATGGCTTCGTAGCTGATCTCTGTCTCAGCTACACGATCAGCATAAGCAGCAAGGTCTTGCTGATCTTCTACCATCAACAGACGCACCGCCTCATCCACCAACTCGGAAAGCGACTGGTTCGAGATGGCGGCTCGAACGCGAAGTGCCTGATGCAGGGCAGGATCGAAATAGACGGTAGCGCGTTTGGATAACTCGCTCATGTGAAGCTCCTTTGAGAGTTAGCACTATAGCGTTGTAACGTTATAACGTCAAACATCTTCAACCTTAGTTGGGTCGAACTCTCAGGTAATAATCGAAGGCCACCCCTGGATTGATCTCTCTGAATGCTACGGCCAGGCGTAGCATCTCCTCCAGATATTCCGCCGCCGCAAGTGGCCCCACAACCAGGGGTTCCAATCCCACGTCTTCTACCAGCCGGGCCACCCGCTCCCTGGCAGCCGGATCGTTGCCTGCGATCGGCACAGTCACCGGTCCCCCTGACAGTGAAGGATCTTCCATGACGGCATAGTTGAGCGTGTTGAACGCCTTTACCACGGTCGCTCCCGGGGCGAGTGCCTGGACCTGCTCGGCGAGTGAGTCTCGCGGATCGCGGGGTGACACCGCCCAGTTGCCCTCAAATTCCCACCAGTTGGTCGGGTCGATAATCAGCTTACCAGAGAGTTCGCCGAGGGCTTCGACCACTTCAGGAATCGCTGTCGGTGGAACCGGAATAAGAATAATCGCCGCCTGCTGTGCCGCTGCCATCTGAGTGGTGGCCGTTGCCCCATTTCCGATCTGGTCGATCAGTTCACGTACCCGATTTGAGTCTGGCGTGCGAGAACCAAAAATGATCCTATGGCCAGCCTCAGCCCAGATCTTTCCGAGTGTGGAGCCAACATTTCCTGTGCCGATAATGGCAATAGTCTCGGTTTGATCCTGGGCCTGTGTTTTACCCGATGAGCCAAATGGCAGCAGCACGAAACCTGCGGCAAGAAATACAACAAAACCCATCAGGCGTATTCGATTCACAGCTCGTCCTCCCATTGCAGGTTTCCAGGAACATCTCGCTTCAGGTCATTGTTCATTAGCATCGATCCGCAAAAAGTCATCCGGCAATTATTGATCAGTTGTCCCGAACAGCAGATCCCTGATCGCAGCAACAACTATCTCCGGTTGCTCCAATTGCACATAATGGCCGCTGGCAGGGGCCAGTATCTGACGGCTGTCGCTGGAGAGCAGCAGCAATTCCTGCTGCATTTCAAACCACAAATCGCTCATCAGGTTCCTGTATTCCATTGCCAAGGCATCGTTTCTAGCGGGTGATGTACCGGTTATCACGACCACGGGAATGTCTCCAAAGGAACTTATGCCTCTGGCTTCTTCAGCCAGCCGACTGGTAACCATGATCTCATCCAGATAGCCGCTCATGCTCTTGTGGAGCATCGCAGGAGCTACAAGGTTAATGCGGTCATCCGGATCGGTCTGAGGAATTTGCGCCAGTTCGCTAAATCGAAATATGCCAAAGGTATTCATCATATTAAAAAACCAGCGCGCGGGGAGTTGATTCAACTCCGCCGGCATGCGATCGAACTGTTCAGGATGAGAGGCATCGACCAGCACCACGCCGGCTACGTCACTGCCATACTTTGCGATGAAGGGTCGCAGCGTGATACCTGCCAGTGAGTGGCCTACCAGGATATACGGAGCAGAAAACCCGCCGGCCTGTAACAGTCCATGCAGATCTTCAGCCATAGCCTGCCCGGTCTTGCGGGCCTCTCCCCGCTCACTCCACAGAATACCGGCCCGGTCGTAGGACACGGTGGTGGCGAAATTCCGTACCTCGCTCTGTACCTTAAACCAGGATAAATGGCCCAAGGTATCCAACCCGGATTCAAATACCACGGTGGGGCCGGCATTACCCTGGCTCAACACATGCAGGCGATGACCCCCGACATCGACCATCTTGCCTTCTGGTGAAACTGCCCCTTCGGCAATAACGCGAGAAACCTGCTCGTAGATGAATCCAATGCTAAACAACAGCAGCAAGAATCCGACTATTCCCAGACTTAATTTCTTAATCCATTTCATCAGTTGCATTGACTCGCCAGCATTAATAGGGACAGATTTATTTTTAGTAACTCACTGCGCAGCGGGAGTGCTGAACCAAAAAAGTGAGTTGTCCCACTATTTCATATTTCAGGATTCGACGTGAAACAGCTTGTTGTAGATTGACCACTGTCCGTCCACTCTGAGGAAAGACAGCGTGTCGAGGAAGCTCATGCCCAGATAGTCATCGCGCACCCGCGCTACTGCCGTGTCGCCGGCAATGTCCAGCGATACTACTTCAAGCACTTCAGCCTCACCCTTCTCCTTTGGTGAGGGCTGCTGCGCCGCGACAAACCCGGCGAAGTCCTCCACCGTCATTTCATGAAATCCGTCAGGCAAATAACCGGTGATGCGGGCATTTGGATGGAAGGCCTGCCGAGTCTTGTCCGGATCGGATTCGTACATGCAATCGAAATAGGTTTGGATAACACCCTGAATTTGTTGCTGGTCTGACATAGTTCGCTCCTTTTTATTCTATTTGTAATAAATAACTTATGAGGTCAGCCTTTTCCTGTTCTTCTAATCCTGTACCCATGTGCGTCGGATTAGCTAATACGTCACTTAGTTGTTGAGCTCCGCCATGATGCAGATAGGGCGCACTTAACCACAGGCCTTTCAAGGTCGGTGTGTTCTGCCCTACACCATCCAGAGAAACTCCACGCCCCAATCCAGATGCCACTACTTGAGTCCCTACATCGTGGGTCAGGTCATCGGTAAAATCGACCCCGGCATGACAGCGCGCGCATCCCCGGGCGGCAAACACGGCCTGGCCAGCAATTCCTGATTCAGTCAGCGATCCATCGGCAGCCCGATAAGGACTGTCAGGAAACGTCACCAGGGATGACACATAGGCTGCCAGATCATCCAGCGACCTGCTGAGCCCCGCCTTGGTATCTCCTAACGGTTGATTGCGGGTGCCAGCATTAAAATCGCTGTCCGCCATAAACCCACTGCCACCGAACCCATCACGAATGTCATGCTCAAAATCCTGAATCTCATCAAAGTTGGCAGTCCAGTGTACGAAGCCACCGTTGGTCCCTCGCCGACCGGTCAGGTCGATGGTATTACGGAGTCCCTCACCCACCTGTGTGAAATCCCACACCATCTGGTCGGAACCGCCATCCAGATGACAGCTGGCGCAGGAGATATAGCCGTCGCGACTCATGCGGGTATCGGCGGCGTTGTAGAATATGCGCTTGCCGTTTAACACGTTCGGCGCCAGGGCTTCGTTTGTAACCGACGAGACGGTAGTCACCAGCCGCGGCTGATTCACCGTGCCGTTTAACAGGCCCGACGTATCCACCACGGTGACTGAGCGATCCATATAATTGTGTACAAACAACCGCGTGCCATCGGGACTCATGGCCAGCCCATTCGGTGCACGCCCCACGCTCATCATGCCCAGCCGGGTGAGATCGAACGCATCCCAAACTTCAATCACATTCGAGCCCAGCAACGCCGTAATAAAGACATCGCCGCTGGGCGTAAACACCAGCGACTGCGCCAGGTCACGGTCATTGAAATCGATGCGCTTGTCCCAGGCCTCGATGCCCTCTAACAGGTTGATCTGGGAAACGATGGTGCGGGTTCTGCTCTCGTAGGTCAGGTCCTCGCCGGAGCGATAGCGACCACGGGCAATATTGTCTTTCTTCGACGGCACCCAGGCGCTGTTACCGTCCGGTGCAATGCGCACCTGGGACAGGTAATTCGGCACACCGCGGCCACTGTCCTCGGTGTCCGGCCCGACATCAAAGTTCAATTCATAGGAGCTCAGCTGACTGAAGCTGGCCGCATCCACCTCATGCACTTCACCAACTGATTCCAGGTCGGCATACTCCGAGACAAAACGGGTCACCAGAATGCGCGAGGAATCCCCGCTCACGGCGATACCACGCGGGCGTGGCCCGATCGCCAGGTCGCCCAGTATCGATCCGCTGCCATCCAGCTTCAACAATCGCCCGGAGGCGTTGAGAGTGACATAGGCCGCCCTGCCGTTCGGGCCGAACACAATACCGTAAGGAGCAGAACCATAGGGTAATGCAATAGTCTGTCGAGTCTCGCCAGACCGCGACAACACAGCGATGGTGCTATCACCCTCATTCGCCACCCACACGTCCCCATTCGGTGCCAACGCCAGGGTACGGGGATTGTCCCCCACCGCCACTTCCCACACCTTGGCGTAATCGCTGTTAAAGCGGGTGACGGTGTCGTTGTCCGGATTCACCACGAAAGTATCGCGCCCGGTGGTGACGATGGAACTGGAGGATACTGCTGGGGAGTGAGTTACTGGTGCGTGCACGATGCGCACCGCGCCGCAGCGAGATGTGCCGCCATCGTTGGACACCGTCAGCGTGACGAAACGTCGGCCCGGGGTGCTATGCATCACCTCGGTGGCGCGTCCTTCGGTCTGAAGAATCACCCCATCACCAAAATCCCAGCCATAGGAAGTCGGCTGATTCTCAGTCTGCGCCCGATACAGCGCCGGTGTGCCCACTTCCACCGGATTAAACGGACCGATAGAGCAAGTCGGCGCGGGCACCGACGTCGTAAATCCCGGGCCTGCACTGGCCCCAGCTGTAAAAAAGTTGGAGATATAACAACCCCCCACGTTGCCCACCAGATCTTCGATGCGGCAGATCTGAACTTCATATTCAGTAAACGCGGCCAGTGGCACATCGGGCGAGAAGCTCACATTGTGCATGTTCACGCTGAGCTGCCCGGGCACCACTTCGTCATCCGGTCCACGCACAATGAAATTCGCCGGCAGCAGAGATTCGATTGCCACCTCGTCGGACATCGTGACGCCTAAACGCGTGCTGACAGGCAGCCCGGAGGCGCCATCGGCAGGATAGATCCACTCCACTTCGGCGCCTTTGGTATCCGGCTCGAGCTGATGGGGGATCAGAGCCGTGCCCACCGCATGGTCATCGCCGGCCCAGATCAGATTACCCAGCACCTGGCCGAAGTCTTCATCGCGGGAGCGCCTCCCGGAGGTGCCGCTACCCACCTGCAGCGGCGGGATGATGGAAAATTTGGCCACTTGGTCCGAGAACCCAGAAATAAAATAGCCGTCCTGATAAGAGCCATAACCCCCGTTTCCCAGATCATCCCCCGCCTCGCCGGCGTAGCTGATCAGCCCTTCATGGCTGATGTCATGCACATACATGCGCGCCGTGTCGCCATTGCCCCCAGAGGAAAGCAGCTTGCCGGCGGCAAACATGTGGCTGTAGCCGGAAGCGCCATCCAGGGTTTGAATCAACACTGGATTCACCGGATCGGCGATGTCCATGGTGGTGTAGCCGCGGTCTTCATCCTCGGCCATGATCAATAGATTGCCCATGGCAAACACACTGGCCGGCCCAATCCCACCCAGTGCCCCGGTGGGCAGATGATTCAGCACAACAGGCGCCGTGGGCTCTGACACATCCACCACGAACAGCCCCTCACCGACGGTGCTCACGTAGAGATAAGGCGCCTGCAGCGCTACCCACCAGGCCCCGCCGTAATCCGCCGGCTCGATACCTGGCAAGTCCAACTCCGCCAGCATGGGCATTTCATTAGTGATGTCAGTAACGTCGAACAGAGCGATGCCTTGGTGCGATTGAGTGACCAGGATAATTTGGCCAGCCCTATTCCACAAAGACAGGGCATGGGGTTCACGAAAACGATGGGTCTCGTCGTTGTCGTAGGTCTTGATCTTGACCGGCTGGTAGGGATCGGAGACATCCCAGACGTCCAGGCCGCCGATATCCGGCGAACCACCACCATCGGTGTCCCAGATGACGGCCAGGTAGCCATCCACCATGAAGACCTTGCCGTGGCCGTAGCTGGATTGGACGGCGGAGATTGGAGTCCAGAGTTCGTCTTCAGAATAGGTCAGGTTGCCCAGGCCGGGGCCGGAGGCGCCATGGACAACAGTGAGATAGCAGCTGGTCAGGAGCAGGCTTAGCAAGCTGCGCATGGCTTTGACCTTGTTGTTATTGTAAATAGGGACAGGCACATATTTCATTCTACAAACAATAAACTAAATCTGCCCCCTTTTACTGTAATCAAAAGTGTTAGCATACAGAGACTAGTCCTGCTCCGATCCCACCAACGATGAGTACGCTGCTGTTTCCAGAAGAAGCCGGTGAGGCAAGCTACCAACCTCTTGCCGCTCGGTTGCGTCCGCAGACGGTGGCAGAATTTGTCGGGCAGGCGCACCTGCTCGGTCCGGGCAAATCTCTTTGTGAGGCCATCGAGCACCAGCTTCCCCACTCCATGATCTTGTGGGGTCCGCCCGGTGTCGGCAAGACCACCCTGGCCCGCATTATCGCCAATGCCTGTGATTGTCACTTCGCATCCATGTCGGCGGTGTTGGCCGGCGTGAAGGACATTCGCGCTACCATCGAAGAGGCGAAGTACCACCAGGCCAACAGCGCCCGCAAAACGATCCTGTTTATCGATGAGGTGCATCGCTTCAACAAAGCCCAGCAGGATGCTTTTCTGCCGCACATCGAAGATGGCACCGTGCTCTTCATTGGCGCCACCACCGAAAACCCATCGTTCGAACTTAACAACGCGTTACTTTCACGGGCACGGGTGTATCTACTGAAATCTCTAGAGGTTTCTGACCTGGTGACGGTAATCGATCGTGCCTTAACCGACACAGAACATGGACTGGGTCAGCAAGAGCTTTCACTGAGTGAGGCACAGAAAGTCATGTTGGCTCGCGCCGGCGACGGCGATGCCCGCCGCACGCTGAACTACCTGGAAGTGCTCAGCGACATGGCTGAAGAAGTAGACGGTCGTCGCACCGTGCTGGATGATCACATCGCCCAGGTAGTGGAAGAGACTTATCGCCGCTTCGACAAGGGCGGCGACAGTTTTTACGAACAGATCTCGGCTTTGCACAAAGCCGTGCGCGGATCTTCACCCGATGCCGTGCTTTACTGGCTCACCCGCATGCTCGACGGCGGCTGTGATCCAATCTACCTGGCCCGTCGCTTGACGCGCATGGCCACTGAGGACATTGGTCTGGCCGATCCCCGCGCACTGCAGGTCACGCTCAATGCCTGGGACATCTACACCCGACTTGGCAGCCCCGAAGGAGAGCTAGCCCTGGCCGAGGCTGCCGTCTATCTGGCCAGCGCGCCGAAGAGCAATGCAGTGTATGAGGGCTACAACACCGCCCGCAAGGCAGTAGCCGAACACGGTAGCCTGGAAGTTCCACTGCACTTACGAAACGCCACCACCTCGCTAAGCAAAGATTTGGGCTACGGCGAAGAGTATCGCTACGCCCACGATGAAGAGAATGCCTTTGCCGCCGGCGAGAACTACCTGCCGGAAGTCATTCAAGATGAGCAGTTTTATTTTCCCAGACAGAGTGGTCTGGAAATTCGCATCAAGGAAAAGATGGAAACCTTCCGGCAGTTGAACCAGGAAGCCAAGAACAAGCGTTATAAATAAGGACAGACTTTCACCAATATTAAAAAACTAAATCTGTCCCTATTCTTTTTAGTGTGCTCGACTGATCAGTCAGTTGCAAAGCAGTACAACAAGCCGGCTCCTCCGACAGCAACCAGGTTCTCCTGTGTGCAACCCGGCGTGCCGTGGGAGGAATTCCAGGGCGAGCCTGGCGTCGTGAAGGAGTAGCGATCGGCGTGACCTACCCTTGCGCTGCCTTCACCATTGCTGGTCCAGTTGCTGCACGTCTGGTCCTGACCCGACGGCATCGCGGTACCGTCAATCTGAGAACCGGTTAGCGCATCGTGCTCTGAAAAATCGGGATCTCCGTCAATGCGTGAGGCAAATTGATTGCCATTCTCGTCAAGTGTGAATTCCCAATTTAAATTTGAGTTGTCGTAATGCAGGCTTTCTACGCTGGTCGCCATGATCAGACCGTTCACGTTTGCCCAGGGTCCTGCTCCTATGCGATCACGGGCATCGACCCCGCCCGCTCCTTGAGTACTCAAGTAGGCGGCCCAGCTGCGGTTCCCGGCGCCTACCGCCGCGGCCAGCGACTGACAATGTGCGTCCGCGCCTGCCAGACCGCCGAGGTTACCGCCATCGCCAATACCGACGCTGGTAATAAAGAAGCCCATCGGGGGCGGCTCGTCGTCATCCTGTTGGGCAACACTCGAAAGCCAGGGTAGTGCCAACACACTCAGCGTGGCTGCAACTGCTATGAGGGCTCGTTTGTTGTTCATCTTGGTGTTCCTCCAGCGTTTTTTCAATTGAGAGTTTTTCTATTGAGAGTACGGCTGGGACAAATCGTATACCGAATCAATTAAGTAATAAAGGGGGCGGAGTGAGCCTCTTCCAGTCTAATGGGTGCCCAAAAAATCGGGATATTGTATAGCTATTGCCCCTCACTGAGAAACCGTCCGTAGTTGTTGGATTTTAGATGTGAGAATCTTCTGTTCATTTTCTATGGCATAGGGTACAAAAAAGTGAGACTGGAAATGAAGCTTTAACAAATTGGGCAAGGTGTTTTAGAAGAAATGAACCATAATCTGACTTGATTAGGTGGGTCAGTTTTCAGTGCAAAAGGTGGGTCACTTTTGGATGCAATTTAACAGGTATGAGATAACAAATTCAATTCTGTGAAGGAATCAAAGGGACATGGGATTAACCCCAAGATTTGTTGTTTTGTCTCGTAGCTGACTATACTGGTCCAACTGGACGCTAATTACAGGGAGTGTATTATGGCGATTACTACGTTTGATACATTGAAGTTCGTGCGTCGACTCGAAGAGGCGGGGATGCCTTCAGATCAGGCTGAAGCGCAAGCCGAGGTGTTCACAGAGGCATTCAACGTGAATCTTAAAGAACTGGTTACCAAAGAATTTCTGGAATCACGTCTGGATGTGCGTTTTGCTGAACAGAAGGCCTATATTGACACTCAATTCGCCAAGCAAGACGCCCACTTCAAGGTCTTGTATTGGATGCTAGGAATTGTAGTAGCGACCACCGCCATTCCTTTCCTGCAACCGCTGACAAGCCTGCAGTAAAGAGGTCAGAGTAAATTTACAGTACTGTATTTTTACTCTGACCCCATTTATTCTTAGTTTCTGCAGTGTTGGAGAAGTTCCGATGACGGATATTAGTGTAATCGAAAAATTGGTAGATCGATTTGAACAGAAAAAAATGACCCGACGGGAACTGGTTTCTTCTTTGTTGGCCGCTACGGCAGTGGCAGCAGTTCCAGGTGCCATTGCTCAGACGCCAGCTCCTGTAGCTATTGGCAGATCAATGAATCATGTTTCGCTTTCAGTGACAGATGTAAATCGTTCTGCCGATTTCTACAATCGAGTTTTGGGAATGGAGATTATTAGCAGACCTGCAAATGGTGGCTTGAACATGGGCTTGGGAGTCGAGAGTTTTCTTGGTCTTTACAACCTACCAAACCCCGGAGGCATGCATCATATGTGTATTGGTGTTGAAAACTACGACCCGGATGCGCTGGAAGAGAAGCTCGTTGATCATGGCATTCAAGCTAATGTGAATAGAGATGCTGCCAATAGAACCAGCGGTGGAGATCAGCTTTATTTCACTGATCCAGATGGCATCTTGGTGCAGCTTGCTGAACATGGCTACCTTGGTTAGTTGAGTGAAGGGGTCAGAGTAAAAACTGTTCACCCATCTTGCACAACGCCACCAGCCCAGAAATAGTTTTTACTCTGACCCCTTTATTAGGTGACGCCTGCCCGGCGAAGGTTTTGAATAGCAGCGGCGTCATACCCCAACTCCCGCAAGATGTCGTCGGTGTCGGCCCCCAGGCAAGGACCGGGTTGGTTGGGAATGGGGTCAGTCATTCGCACCGGACTTTGCAGATTTTTAAGATCAGGCCGGTTCGGGTGCGCGGTGGTGACTACGCCCGCCCGGTCGAGTAAAAAGGGGTTCTCCAGCGCATCGGCAATACCATAGACCGGTGCACACGGCACATTGCCGCCCAGTACAGCCATCCAATGCGCTGTTGACTGCGTCGATAAATGAGCGTCGAGCATTTCAGTCAACAAGTCCCGATTTTCCCGCCGGGCTTGTCCTGTCTGGAACTCTTTACGTCCTGCCAATTCCTGCGCACCAATGCGCTCACAAAATATTTCCCAAAACCGATCCGATTGGGCCATGACAAACAGCCAGCCATCACCGGTTTTAAATAATTGGGAAGGGGTTACGGTCGGATGGGCCGAGCGCGGAGAGCGGGAGGTCTCGATGCCTTCGTTCAGGTACCAGGCGCCGACGTAGTTTAATTGATGCGCCGCCACATCGAACAAGGCGACGTCGATATCGCGGCCCTCACCGGTCTCGCGTGCTTTCATAATTGACGATACCAAGGCGAGGGAAGTGGTGAGTCCGGCCAGGTGATCGATGATCGACAGACCCATGCGCGCCGGCGGCCCACCTGGTTCACCGGACATGAAGAGGTAGCCAGTTTCGGCCTGCATTAAGTAATCAAAGCCGGGCCAATCCCGTCGTGGTCCGTCACGACCGTAAGCGGATATTAGACCACAAACAATTTTCGGATTGTGGCCCTTGAGCTGGTCATAAGTAAGACCCAGTTTTTCCGGTTGATCCCCGCGTAGATTGCACAGCAAAGCGTCTGCCGTTGACACAAGTTTGCCGAGGATTTCTTTGCCCTTGTCGGACTTGAGGTCAAGGGTCAGCGAACGTTTGTTGCGGTTAAACGCCTGGAAGGACAGGCTGTCCAGGTTACCCAAATCACCCCCGGGTCCCATCTGACGGATCGGGTCACCTTTGTGCGCACGGTTTTCGATCTTAATGACTTCGGCGCCCAAATCAGCCAATTGCAAGGTGCCATAGGGACCCGCTGCGTAATGTTCGACCGCGATGACGCGGACACCCTCCAAAGGCAACATCAGGCCGGATTCCGCGAGACTATTTGCTTCTTCGGGTCAGAGTAAATATACAGTACTGTATTTTTACTCTGACCCCATTTATTCAGTATCGACATCGAAAGCTCCACCGGGATAGTTCGGTGACGACTTTCACCGATTATCTTGAATAAGTAAATAGGGACTGTATTTCTACTCTTACCCCATCTATTCTTCGCTATCTCAGCATCAAATCAAAATAAGGCAACCAGTAATGACAAGCAAACTCCACAACTATGTAATGGCACTTTTCTTTATTTTGTCATCCACAACGGCCTGCGCCCAGGAAGACGAAAGCCTGATGACTTATGACCTCGCCACCAGGGCCATGGAGGCAGCCGAAGCCTACGCCCGTGAGCAGGGCTGGAATGTAACTATCCTGATCACCGATCAGAACAACAGCGTGGTGATGGTACGGAGACTGGATGGAGCCGGGGCACGCACCTGGGACTTTGCCACTGCCAAGGCTCTGGCTGTAAACGAAACTGGTCTGTCTTCCGGGGAATATGGCAGAAGAATTCTTGCACAAGAAATTGAAGAAGTCGAAGGCGCCGTCACCTTTGCCGGCGGCGTACCGGTCTTTGTGAATGGCCAACGAATCGGTGCCATTGCAACCAGTGGGGTTAGAGCCAATCAGGATGAAGAAGTATCCATAGCAGGGGCTGAAACCATAGGTAGTACATCAAGTAATTAGAATAAATGGGGTCAGAGTAAAAACTATTTCTCCTAATGTGAACTCTGCAAAGCAGCGTAATAGTTTTTACTCTGACCCCATTCGAGATTGATAGGAGGAACCATGATTACGTCCCGTCGCTCTATCTGTTCTTTTGCGCATTCTTTTGCAATACGGACCTTGCTATCTGCATTTGTAGTTTCATTTGCAGGAGTTGTGTCTGCGCAGTCAGCGCCACCGCAAGCACCACCGGTTGACTGGGGTCCCATCTCCATTAACCTGGAGGAGTTCGAGTACCCCCATCCAATCCATTACATGGACTTTCGAATCTATAACCAGGACGTGCGCATCGCCTACATGGATGTCGCCCCGGCAGGTAGCGGGAATGGCCGCACGGTTGTACTTCACCATGGCGGTCTCTATTACGGCTGGTACTGGAAGGCGCAGATTGAGGCATTACGCAATGAAGGCTACCGGGTGATCGTGAAGGATAGGCTGGGCTGGGGCAAATCCTCCAAGCCGGTTATTCCCTACAGCATCAGCTTGTGGGCCTCAAATACGGCGCGCTTGATGGATCATCTGGGTATCGAACAGGCTGCCATAGTAGGCCATTCCATCGGCGGGCAGATGTCCACGCGCTTCGCTTTTCTTTACCCGGAAAGAACCACCCACCTGGTCACGGTGAACCAGGTTGGCCTCACCGACCGGCGCCAGGGACGCGGCTTTCGACCGTTGACCGGCGAAGTCGACACGAACCCGGACATGGAGCAAGTCTATGCGGGCTTGCTGCGATGGGCAGAGGACAATTATGGCAAGTGGCAGCCAGAATTTCTGGACCATATGCGCATCCGCTACGGGCAGCGACTCAGCGGCGACTGGCCACGCATGGCCTATGTGAGCCGGCTGACCGGTCATATGCGAGGAATGGATACTGTGGTTAACGACTGGCAACACATCCAGACCAAGACATTGATCCTGGGGGGCGAAGCAGATTATCCGAGCTTTGCCGATGAAGCTCGCCACGCCGCGGGAGTCTTTCCCAATGGCGAGGTGTTTCTCATCCCGGGCGTGGGCCACAACCCACACGAGGAAGTGCCCGATATCGTGAGTGCGGAATTGATTCGGTTTCTGGGTACTTAAGCGAATAAGGCAACGGAGGGATTAAAAATAGTCCCTCCGTTACTTTTGTTCATTACAGCAAGACCAGCCGCTCAAGCAGTGGAAGAACCACGGCTGCCAAAACAATACCTACCATTACCGTAAGTACTCTGAACTTAACGTCGAAATCAGCCTTCAGCTCGGCAAACCTGGCTGCAAGAAAGTCTTTCGTCACTAATTCTTCAAGATTCACGTTGAACGCCTCAGTCAGCAAATTACTCTGACCCCCTTGATTACTTAGATTTACGTGCCGTTCCCATATTCCGGAATGTTCCGCTGGTAAACGCGCCAATAGTGCCTCACCCCCGTGATCTGTTCCTGCCCGTCTGCACCAATTTGTTTCGTGACGGGGTTCCTCCCAATTAATTGGGCAACTTCGGCTCGATCGGCGACCAAAGCCACCGTTGCTTCGTAAATCTTGCCATCGATCTTCATGCGTATGCGAGGATCCCGTTCGATGTTGGTCCACCATCTTTTTGAGTAGGGGAATTCTTTTTCCAGTCTGGCACCTTGTTCGCTTCCGCTAAGGTAGAGTTCCTCGCCGCGGGGGACAGCGTTGACCGTGACCGAGTGGGGTATCCCGTACCAGGTACGAGTCTCAAGCATTATCGAGCTTCCGCGGATCGGATCGTTGACATCGCTGACCCAGTCCCAATTCGTCACTGCTTCACGCACGACTTCCCCGGTGAGCCACAATCCCGGCCCGGCAGTCCGGTCGCTTTCGACAAATGCTGGGGTTCTGGGATCGATGTATCGGGGCTCCAGGCCGGTCACCCGTAGCGTCACCAGTGATACGACCACGAGGGCGACCACAAGCAGCAAACCAATTTTTAACGCACGCATCTTCTTGATTCTCCTTACGGTGTAAATAAGGGGTCAGAGTAAAAACTATTTCTTCCTGTGTATTTTTTGGATTCTTGCAAAATAATTTTTACTCCGACCCCCTCTGCTTCTCCAACACTTTCTACTCGTCTGAGTTTTTCCAGAGCTACCCGACCTCAGGGTAAGGCGTAGGCTCGAAGTCCGCCTGGGGAGTCGCCACCGCCGACTCCAAATACCAGATACTGTTTCCCTTCATGCAAATAGGTCATCGGCAATCCGCGGGGTCCAGTGTCGATTGGCTGCTCCCAGATCAACGACCCGGTTGCCTTGTCGAAGGCGCGCATAACACCCAGTTGCGGGTTGTCTTCCTGTCGGGAAACGCCCTGGTTGACGAACAGCAGTGTGCTGGTCACCAACGGCGAGTTTCCGTTCACCGCGGCTTGCGCCTCCCACCCCAGCGGACCGACGTCGGTGCCGTCGCCGATCAGTTCATTGACCTTCTCTCGCGGCCCGTCCCCGAGGGGTATTTGCCAGACGATCTCACCGCGGTTGAGATCGATTGCCGTGAGCCGCGCATAGGGAGGTTTGAATAGAGGCAGCCCCTGCGGGCCCGGCGGTACCCGGGTCCAGTTCTCGAAGCGATAGCTCAGGTCTGATTCCTCGGGATCGGGTGCCTCCAGCGCGTTCACCCAGGGATAGGTTGCGGACTGAATAAAGATATATCCGGTCTCGGGGTCTACCGATCCACCGGGCCAATTGGCGCCGCCGATCAGTCCGGGAAGCTGGATGACACCCTCCTTGCCGTCGTGGCCGGCCAGGATCGGGGGCGTGAAAAGTGGACCGAAGGCAAAATCCTCGACGATTGCCAGCGCCTCCTGGCGGAGCTCCGGCGTGAAGTCGATCAGATCATCAAGCGTCACTCCCTGCCGGTCGAACGGTGGCGGTTTGGTGGGGAATGGCTGGGTCGGTGAGAGCCGCTCGCCGGGCACGGTGCTTTGCGGGACCGGTCGTTCCACGATCGGCCACACCGGCTCGCCGGTCTCGCGATTGAATACATAGGTAAACGCCTGCTTGCTGACCTGGGCTACTGCCTTGATCGGCTCGCCGTCGACGATGATATCCACCAGGTTAGGCGCGGTGGGAAAATCGTAGTCCCATACGCCGTGGTGCACAGCCTGGAAGTGCCAGATGCGCTCACCGGTATCCGCATCCACTGCCACCAGGCTTTCCGCAAACAAGTTGTCTCCGAGACGGTGTCCTCCGAACCAGTCGTCGCTCGGGGTACCGATTGGCAGGTACACGTAGCCGAGCTCCTCGTCGCAGCTCATCCACGACCACACGTTGGTGTTGCCGGTGTACTGCCACGACTGGTTCTCCCAGGATTCGATCCCGAGTTCACCTGACTGGGGGATGGTATGGAAGATCCACTTCATCTCTCCCGTGCGTACATCGTAGCCACGCACGTGGCCGGGCGGCATTTCCTGTGTAAAACCCAGGTCATTGACGATGGATCCCAGCACGATGGTGTCGCCGCACATAGTGGGTGGCGATTTCATGTTGTAATTCCGGCGAGTGACCTCGCGACCGAGGCCCTGCATCAGGTCGACATAACCGTCCTCACCAAAATCACGTAGCAGCTCACCAGTCTGTGGATCCAGCGTGAACAGTTGCAGGCTGCCGGTGGCGACCACGATACGCTCTTCACCCGCGCCGTCGCTCCAGTACGACACACCGCGACTGCTCAGTCCACCGTGGGCACCACCTTCGAACCGGTAGGCTTGTGGATCGAATAGCCACTCAAGTTCACCGGTCGCGGGATCGAGGGCGGCCACCAGATTCGCTGGTGTGCTCACATAGAGCCGGTCCCCGACCTTCAGTGGCGTAGACCGAAAACCGCGGGGTGACTCCCCGGCTGAGGCATCGAGGGCAGCCGCATCCCAGGACCACGCCACTTGTAGATCGGCGATGTTGTCGGCGTTGATCTGGTCGAGTGGGGAATACTTGGTACTGTGGGAATCACCCGCATACGCTCGCCATTCCCCGGCCGGTTGCTGCGAAAGGGCGGTCGAAGATTGCACTAACAGGCAAAGCAGGACCAGGGTCGGCCACGGCTCGGTGAACCGCGTAATAGTTGGAAGTGCGGGAGCCCGCATGATGTCCTCCCGGTTAAGGTGCACTGTTCAATGAATAGTAAGCGTAGGCGTATTAATACCGTGTTGGTTTGTTACTCTGACCCCATACTTACTTGCTGATTTTTTGTTAGCTAGAAATCGCTGACACCGACCCACTCGTCGGTGGGCCCGACCAGCATGAAATGACCCGGCTCACTGCGTGTGCCGTCTGCGGCTTCGGTTGAACCCAGGCCCAGGTAAACGTAATCGTTCAGTTTGCGGATTTCATCCACCAGGGTCGAGTCCTGATTATAGGTGCCGTAATACATCATTAGGGCAGGTTTGCCATCGATGAGGGATGTGCCCATCTTGGTTGCAAATCGTCCATTACGCACCACCTTGCCGCCGGGCAAACGCCAGCGATTGTAGCCGACGCCTTCGGTTGCGGACGTCGCCTGGTAGGCCTTGCCTAGCCAGAAGCCACGGGGTGAGGCTTCGTTATACATGTAATCCCCGGTACCCAGTTGATTCTCGACATCACCGTGGTTAGGCACCAATCCCATGTAGTGTCCGTTCAGCTCAGCCATCGGGGCGGCGGGAGCCTGGCTCCATAATGCGATGACCTGCTCGCGGTTGAGGCTGAGAATTTTCAGCAAATCCCAATTGTCATTGGGCGACAGCGGATAACTGGCGGGTTCTTTACCTGCAATGCCGCTCCCCTCATCATCGCCAAAAACTGTGGAATTGACGCCGAGCAGAGTGAATAGGCACAAAACTAAAATAGAGGAACGAGTGATTAGATTCTTGGGAGTTGAAGGATTCATGGGTGACTCCTTATTGTTTGGGGTGCGAGCAGGACGGCTGATAGTGGCTCGGGACTGGATATTACCGCCAATACTGCCACTAATTGGGTTTAAAGACTAATAGGGATAGGACTATTTTCTGAGTAAAATAGGGGCTGGTTTATTATTCAGGTCGGCCGTGTCCACCTTGAATAATAAACCTGTCCCATTTTACCGACCGGGGAGATTCTTATGAACGTCAAACGCTTCGCTCGTATCGCTGGACTGATGTTACTCGGCCTGCTCGTGGGCGGCCACGCCCAGGGACAATCGTTCGGCGTCCCGGTGCCACCGTTGGGGGCGGGGCCTTGGGTCTTCGATACTGCTGAGCAGCACAAGATCCGCGTCAGCGTCGTGACCAGAGACCTCGTGCAGCCCTGGGCCATCGCGTTCCTTCCCGATGGTGGAATGCTCGTTACCGAGCGACCCGGCCGCCTTCGAGTCGTCCGCGACGGTGTGCTCGACCCGCAAGCCATCTCGGGCGTGCCCGAGGTCAGAACCGACGGTAACGGTGGCCTGATGGATGTCGCTCTGCATCCCAATTTTTCCGAGAACGGCTTGGTCTACCTGACCTATACCAAGCCGGTTGAAAACGACTGGGGCGCCCCGTCGCTAGCGGTGGGCCGGCTCGAGGCGGGAGCGCTCATCGACGTTAGAGATCTGGTCGTGACCGAGGCGTACGAGGGCAACTCGGGTCTCAACGGCCGTGTCGTCTTCGGTCGTGATGGCAAGATCTATATGTCCACCGGCGGCCGGGTCGGGAATGCCGCACAAGACCCGATGAGCCTTCGGGGCAAAGTGCTTCGGCTCGAAGACGACGGGTCAGTGCCACTGGACAATCCGTTCGTGAACCGAGGTTATCGGCCGGAGATCTACACCCTAGGGCACCGCAACACCTTGGGTCTCATGCTCCACCCGGAGACTGGGGAGCTGTGGCAACACGAGAACGGGCCCAACGGCGGTGACGAGGTCAATATCATCGTGCCCGGCCGCAACTACGGATGGCCGGAGGTCAGCTTCGGACGCAACTACTCCGGTGACCGGATTACCGAGCATCCGACCCGCGAGGGGATTGAATCGCCCCTCCTGGTGTGGCTGCCGGCGATCGCGGCCGCGGGTATGGCGGTCTACAGTGGCGACCAGTTCCCTGCGTGGAAAGGCAACCTCTTCGTCGGATCGCTGCGCACCGGTGGCATACCGGGCACGGGCCACCTGCAGCGGATCGTCTTCAACGAGAGAACTGAGGAGCTGCGCCGCGAGTCGATGTTGACCGAGCTCAGGCAGCGGATCCGGGAAGTGCGCGAAGGCCCCGATGGATTGTTGTACCTGCTGACGGCCGAAGACGACGGCGCGCTACTGTGTATTGAGCCCGCGCCGTGAGGCGAGCGCGCCACCGAGAATAAAGGGGATGGAGGGACTTTGTTTGATCAGTTGTGAAATTGATCAAACAAAGTCCCTCCGACCCCATTTATTTTTTACAGGGCCATTACCGTTCTAGATAGGGAAGGATCACGGCAGCCACTACAACTCCCTGAGTCCAGCAAAAGATGTGAAAATTTCGATCGGTCTTGGCGTCGAGGCGGGCGAATCCAGTTTTCATTTCAGTTTTCTGCTCGGCAAAGCGCGTATCTATATAGGCGTTTTGCTCCACAAATCGTGTATCTATAGACGCATTCTGCTCGGCAAAACGAGCAGCGAGGTAATCTTTAGTGACCAGTGATTCCAGATTCACATTAAATGCCTCGGTTAGCACATCCGCCTGTGCTTCTGCCTGTTCAGGAGGCACGCCCATTTATTTCTCTTCATCCCTGCAACACCACCTTACCATCGATGAGCGCCCTACACTCCCCTTCGTCATAACCCAGCGCCGACAAAATCTCCAAACTGTGTTCTCCCAGCCTTGGCGCCGGCAGGCGCAAGGAACTCTCGGTTAACTGAAAGCGTGCAGCAGGTATTGGCTGGCGTACCTCGCCGAAACCGGGCAGCTCATCGCGCAGGATAGTGTCACTCTCAACGATCTGAGGGTGATCCAGCAACTCTATTCTATCCAGCAGAGGCGCACAGGGCACATCCTTGGCGTCGAACATTTCCAGCAGTTTCTTGCTGGGCCATTTTTCCACTTCCGCGCCGATGACCTCGCGGCGTTCTTCTGCATTCTTGCGCCGGTCCAGTGCGGTGGTGAAGCGGATATCGTCAATCAGGTCTTCACGGCCCAGAGCCTCGCAGATGCCCTTCCATTCCTTGTCGGAAATGATGCTGATGGTGATGTAGCCATCGCTGGTTTCGTAGATGAGGTCGATAGAGGAAAAGGTCTTGCGCACGTCGGTTTCCTTCTCGGCGAAGGTCAGGCCAGACATGCCTTCCGGCCACAGGAAGGCAATGGTTGCTTCCAGCATCGACAGCTTGATGTGCTGACCCTCTCCCGTGCGTTCACGATGAAACAGGCCACTGGAAACGGCCTGTGCCGCCGTTAACGCCGATACCTTGTCCGCCAGGATAACGCGGAACATGCCGGGGCGGCCGGCCTTGCGATCCGCCTGTATATCAGTGGCACCGGCAAGCCCCTGGATGATCGGGTCATAGACGCGCTTGTGGGCATAGGGTCCATTCTCGCCGAAGCCGCTGATGGACACGTAGATCAATCCGGGATTACGGAACCTCGCCAGTTCCTCGCCAAAGCCCATTCGCTCCATGGCACCAGGTCGAAAGTTTTGCAGCAGCACATCGGCTGACTCGATGAGTTGCCACAGCACTTGCTTGCCCTGCTCCGACTTGAGGTCGATAGCGAGCGACTTCTTGTTGCGATTACAGGAATAGAAGGTGGCAGGCACGCCGTTGTGGGGTTCGCCCAGGTGCCGCAGCTGTTCCCCCTGCAACGGCTCGACCTTGATCACTTCCGCGCCCTGGTCGCCGAGCATCATGGCGGCCACCGGGCCCGATACCATGCTGGTGAGATCCAGTATTTTTATTCCGTTCAGTGGTCCCATAAGATTTCCCGGGTCGGTTGGTTCCGTTGGTTTTATTTATTTTTGTTCTGGTTTATTTCTGCCGCCCGCTGGTAGGCAGGCCGCTCAAGAATGCGTTCCCTGTAAGTTTGCAAACACGCCGGCATCGGAATCTCGTAGCCAAGCACCCAGTTGAGACAGGTAGTGAGAAACAAGTCCGGTAGGCAGAATCCCTCATCCAGCAAGTAGTCATTGTGCTGCAGGTGCTTCTCAACGACGGCCAGTTGCCGAATCACGTAATCCCGGGCAGCAATCATGGCGGCGGGTGCCTCACCGTAGTTCTCCGCCAATGCGCCGTGCCGACGCATGACATAGAGGCTGGTCTCATCAAGCTCACCGTAGATAAAGCTCAGCCACTCGTCTTGTTTCGCCTGTTGTTCGATAGAATCCGGTGCCTGCAAGGTGGACTCATCGCCGTACTTGTTCACCAGGTAACGGCAGATCGCCATACTCTCCGAGAGCTTGAACTCGCCATCTTCACAGAACGGCACTTTCTGTTTCGGATTAAGCACCGTGTACTCGAGCGTCCGGGTTTCCCCGGTCCTCGGGCCAATAGGATTGAGCTGGTATTTCAGCCCCAACTCCTCCGCCACCCAGATCGGGCGCAGGGTGCGCACGGTGCCTGCGCCCCATAGTGTGATTGATATGTTGGTATTGGTTGTGTTCATAAATCGGGTTAGCGTGAACTTCCACTAGTTTAACGGACACTCAAAAAAGATCTACTATGACCAGGAAGGAGCGCAAAATAGGGACAGACCACGTTTTACACTAGCCACCATATCAAACCCCCTACAGCAGCACCGGCCAGAACAAAAAGGGTTCTCAAAATCCATCTTGCCTTTCTGATAACCCTCTTCATATCGGCAGTTTCATTCACTCGTGGAAAGTCGATGTCAGGCACCGCTACACCCAGAAAATCGCACAGGGGTTGCCAACCCTGATCGGCGCTGAACACCAACAGTTGTGATACAGGAACGGTCGCCTTGACGTCCTCAATATGCTGCTCGTAATGGGCGATGGCGGCTTGCTTGTCTGTCATCGTGCCATTTAGGGTGCGCTGCCAGATCAGTTTTTCAATCATTTTTATGAGTGCTGGTTGGCGGGGCAGGAGTGCCCTGAGCACTTTGAACTCCCAAAGTACCTGGACCGAGTAGATCGTTTCTGTCGCGGATTTATACCAGGCAGCTGCACCGCGTGGGTGCACCGTCAAAAGTACCTTGGCATCAGGGTAGGCCACCATTTGTTCCCGCCAGACGCAGCTGGAAGGAAAGTCTATGGTCGCGCTGTAGTTCTCAAAAACCCGCTGCCAATCGTGGGGGGTGCCTGGGGGTTGTTCAGCGACTTCTAACCAGAAGGCAGCATGTTTTGAATTCCCGGACCGCATGACTTCCATCATATGGTAGCAGGGAAACCCTAGATGATTGAGTGCAAGTTGGGTTGATTTAGTAGCGGTTCGTCCGTAACCCGCGCCAATTATTTTTAGTTCGATGTTGCCACCTTATGGGATAAAGGGGTCGGAGGGATTAAATCTTGATCAGAGAAATGCTGGTCAAAATTTAATCCCTCCGACCCCTTTTATACCGTTAAAATTTAGTCCCTCCGTTCCCGTTTTTTATTGCTCCAGTGAAGGATGTGCATACCCGGTGGGCAGCAGCTGGTCCGGATCAATCCGTATGCTCAAGTAAGTAATCTGTTCCTGGATATGACGAAAGCCGTGTGGCACGCCGGCGGGAATAACGACTATGTCTCCAGCTGAAATCGTCTGAGTCTGGCCATTGGTGACCGTGCGGCTGCCACTGGGGCCGATCAATTCTCTGACTGCTGAGACATCCGCAGGAAACTCAACGGCACCGGTAGCATCGCCGCCAGTGACAAGAATGCCTGAACCGGAAAGTATGTAGTACACCTCGGTAACGCGGTGATGAAGAATTGCAGTTACTTCCTCTCCTTCGGTGCGTGTGGTCACGCGCTGTAAAATGCCAACGGCCACATTGATGTCGTCGCCAATATCAACCACTCTGATTTGTTGGTCGATGGTGTTACCCAGATTTTCATAAACGGTCGCTATTTCGGCGCTTGGAATATGAGTGCCGTTGGTCTGCGCCTGGGCAAACGAGCCCGTTGCTAGCAGGAAAAACACTGCTGCAGTGGCCAGGTGAATGAGTGATTTGCTTCTCATTGTTACTTCTCCCAATTTTTTTCTATAAAGAATCGTCTGGTTTGAAACTCTGCCCGATATGCAGTGATCCTGCAAGCTACATTCTATAAAGGGGATGGAGGGATCTGTAAACGTGGTCAGCCCCCCATTCTCTATTGATACTATGTGGAATAGCTAGTTTAATGAGTGAGAGCTAAAAATTAGTCCAAATAGATCTGTCCCAAATACTCATTAATCGAATTGGAGAGATTATGATGATCAGAAGAACACTTATGTTAGCGCTAATTACCTTTGCCTCAGCCACAATCTGGGCCCAATCACCCTTTGACGGCACCTGGAATTTTTCAATGGACAGCCCCATGGGCTCAATCGACGCCATAGTGACGATGCGAGCCGAGGGCACGACACTGGTTGGCGAGTTTGACATGGGCGGTGGGCGCAAGTGGCCGATCGAAGCAGGCACTATCGAGGGCAACCAAATCTCGTTTGAGATCGATCGAGACGGAGCGATGACCTACGTGATGAGTGCCAGTGCCAATGGCAATACAATTACAGGCACTGCAATGGCGATGGGCAGCATAGCTGAATGGTCCATGAGTAAGTAGCAGATGTAAATAGGGACAGATCTAATTTCTAGTCAACTATTGCCCTAAAATAGATCTATCCCTATTTATTAGTCCCCATTTCCTATATCCAGTTTTTATCCGGAAGCACTTTCGTGCTCTCTCTGCTTGTAACCAATCCACCCCCCCCCCTCCGTCTTAAATAATTGAACACGTCATCCTGGTTTTTCTGCTCGATGCGTGCAACCAATTCGGCTAGTGAATTCAGTTTTAGGGGGACGGGTAAGTGTTTACTACCTATTTCAAAACCGCCTTTCGCAGTCTTTTGCGTGAGAAGGCGTACAGCCTGATAAATATAGCGGGGCTCTCCATAGGCATAGCCTGCTTTCTGATCCTGAGTCTCTACCTGCTCAACGAGACAAGTTATGACCGTCATCACACCAATCACGAGCGTGTGTATCGCCTGAGTAATGAGTTTTCTATCAATGGGAATGCAGACTTTGCGGCCCTTTCCTCGACCCAGTCAGGCCGGATGATGCATGAGCAGTTCGACGAGATATTAGCCTTTGCCCGCTTCCTCCCGATGCCAGCGCCGCAATGGTTGATGCGATCACGCGGCGAAGATTACTACTGGGAAAATGTCTATTCCGCAAACAACGCAGTGTTCGACCTGTTTACCCACGAGGTGATCTATGGCAATCCAGAGACAGTGTTGATCGAACCCGATAGCATGGCGGTGAGCGAGACTTTTGCGCAACGCTACTTCGGCGATGCCAATCCAATCGGCGAAATCATCGAGACGGAGAACAACGACTACCGCATCGATCTAGTGTTTCGGGATCTGCCGGAGAATAGCCACTTGAAGTACGATGCGTTGTTGTCCTACGAGCGCGTTGGCGATCCCGACCCATCTGACGCGTTAATACAGCTGTGGAACATCGGATTGTATACCTATCTGATGTTCGACGAAGACTACGACATCGCCAATTTCGAACAGCTGTCCGCGCAGTTTTTCCAGAACAGTATGGTTCCCACGGCGCGCCAATATAGTCTCGATGCCAACCTTAATTTCGTGTTAGAACCACTTGCCGACATTCACCTGAACTCCACAACCACCTATGATTTGCCGCGGGGCAATGTGTTCTATGTGTACGCCTTTGCTGCCATCGCAGTGTTCGTCTTGCTAGTCGCCAGCATCAATTACATGAACCTGGCGACCGCTCGTGCTACACGGCGCGCAAAAGAAGTGGGCATGCGCAAGGTCATCGGTGCTTCCCGATTACAACTGGTAGGACAGTTCATCGGTGAGTCTGTTTTTTATGTACTTATCTCTTTGCTGATTGCCCTGCTGCTCACGTTTCTCGCGATTAACTATACCGACATTCCGCAACTGTTCGATTCCAGCCTGCAGTTTGAGCTGTTGATGAGCCCGACTGGCATTGGACTCCTGATACTGGGCAGTATATTGATTGGCTTGATCTCAGGTTCGTATCCCGTTTTTTACTTGTCTTTAATTTCGCCACAAGCAGCCTTCAAGGGAGCTGACCGTGTTGGTAAGAGTGGCGGTAGGACGCGCGAAACGCTGGTGCTTGTTCAATTTATTATTTCCGTCGCGGTCATCGCAAGCACCCTGCTGATGCTGGTACAGATGAATTTCGTACAGACCCTGTCTCTCGGTTTCGACAAGAAAAACAAGATCGTAGTGCGCGTGCAGGGGGCCGATCAGGTAGAACGCATTCCAGAATTACGCAATGAGCTGTTGCAACAAAGCGGTGTAATCGGTGTTACGACAGCCTCCCAGATGCCCGGAGACCTGATGGATATACCGGCATTGCGCGTGGATGACAACAATGGTGTACTCACCGATCAGGTCTTAAACAGTATGGGCGTGGGATTTGGATTTGTCGAAACTCTGGGCATCAATGTAGTGCTGGGCAGGTCATTCGATGAAAGCAGGGAAACCGATCGTACCCATGCCGTGCTGGTCAACGAGTCCATGGTGGCGGCGATGGGATGGGATGATCCGATTGGCAAACGAGTGCTCACTTTCGACCTCGACGCTGAACCCCTCTTGGTTATTGGTGTGCTCGAAGATTTTCACTATGCCGGATTGCAGGAAGAAGTAGTGCCGATCTTGCTCTCGGTGTTCCAACCGGACCTCTCGGAAGGGACTACCGAACAACGGCGGGAATTTTCTCTGCAGTTAGTGGTGATCGTGGAGGATAGTGGCATACGCTCGACTACGGATTTCCTGCAACAACGCTGGGCCACATTCGACCTGGAGCTTCCGTTTGAATTCAGGATGCTGGAAGATTCGCTGAATGAGCTTTATGGGTCTGAGCAACGCCTGATGCAACTCATTGGCTTCTTCGCCGGCGTCTGTATCCTCATTTCCTGTTTGGGGCTTTATGGCCTGTCAGCATTCAATACCGCCCAGCGAACCAAAGAGATAGGGGTGAGAAAGGTATTGGGTGCGTCAGCGACTTCCATAATTCAATTACTGTTCAGGCGCGTACTGGTGTTGGTAGCCATGGCGTCAATGATCGCTTCGCTGGTTTCTTACTGGGCTATCAGTGAATGGTTGCAGAATTTTTACTATCGCATTGATCTGCTCGGTCTCAACCTGATCATGTTCGCGATGGCCAGTTTGCTCGCTGTCATAATTGCGTTTGTAACTATGGCCCTGCAATCCTTCAAGACTGCGCAATCCAATCCCATCACGGCGCTTCGCCACGAGTAAAGAAAACGGGGATTGTAAATTGGGATAGATCTAATTCCTCATCAACGATTAACCAAAAATGGTTCTGACCCTATTTACTAATTACCCTAAAATAAATCTGTCCCTATTTATTTACTCCTTTAGAGGTAACTTTATGACAATACGCATATGCAATCAATTCAGTAGGCTGTTTTTGCTGCTCTCACTGCTGGTCTGTTTAGTGAGTAATCCGGCAGTGGCACAAGAGATCGACGACGCAGAAGCCTTTTTTATGCTGAATGCCCTGTGGTTCAAGGCCGAAGGGGGTGCCGAGAAATATCAACAATATTTGCAAGCTGCTGGTCCGCTGGTAAGCAAACACGGCGGTCAGAACGGCGATGCGTAAACGCCGCAACAGTCACTTTTCGGCTAGTTCGATGCAGATCTTGTTTTTCTGGTTGAGTGGCCAAATTTTCAGGCTTTTACCAATCTAATCAGCGATCCGGACTATCAGGCTATCAGCCATCTGCGGGAAGAAGCGATCGACGATTCATTGCTGATTCGGTTGAAGAAACTGTAATCGGATAAAGGGGTCGTATAGCTACCTCTTCTATCTAGGTTCCCAGAAAAAGACCTCAAAGTTGCGGAGCGGTTCTGCCCCCTCGTAGAGCGAATCATCTAGCGTCATGCCCACCTTGGCGCCCCACTGCTCCATCATGGCGATGCGCTCGTCACCGAAAATTTCGATGGCTTCCATCGTATAAGTCGCTTCGCCAATCCGCAGCCATCCATCGCCACCGTGGTCCCTCACGTGCTGCGCCCATAATGATCCGTCCGGGTGGGTGGCTGTGATTACACCATCAGGAGTGCCCACCCAGGACAGATAGGTAACAAAAGGTGGGAATCCGCTTTGCTTCATGAGCAAAGGAAGCGGAACGCTTTCATTGAGCGGCGTGAAGTCATCCGGGGCCGGAGTTGCTGTTCCTCCAAGAATTACGCCGGGCGTACGAGCAAGTCCCTCGTTTCCAAGGTACGGTGCCGTGAACATCCAACTCAGCACTCCGGCCAGTAGTACCGCTCCGATTAAAATCCCGGTGAGCTCTCGCTTATTCATTGGTCATCCTCCGTCCTCTTTATTCCAATTTCATGGCAACCTGAACACATACAAAACATTACCACCTCCACGCTGCCGAATTTCTGGTGTATGGCGTCGATAATTAACCCCTTCCCCTGCCGCTATCGCAACATACTGCACGCCATCAACGCTATAGCTCACGGGAAAACTACCGGCTGTTGAGCTTAGCACTTGCTCCCATAAGATATCGCCGCTGTCAGCATCGAATGCACGGAATCTCCTGGCGTCATCAGAAACGAAAACCAATCCGCCGCCGGTTGTCAAAACAGAGCCGCCAATACCCGCTCGTTGTCGATAGGTCCAACGTGCTGCACCGGTGGCTACATCGATGGCCGTGAACTGCCCTACTTGCCCGGTATCTTCCGGTCCAAGTTCCGGGCTGGAAATTGCTGAAGCATGGTGCAGCCCTACTGTTGGCTCTACCGGCCTCAGACGAAAATTCATGCAGGTATTGTTGGTGGGCGTGTAGAGCGTATTGGTCTGCGGGCTATAGCCGACCGAGTTCCAGTTAATGCCACCCTGGGTTGTCGGGCACACGAGTCGCTGTTGTCCAATTTCGGTGATATCCAGGTCAGGATTGGTGATGCCTTTGTGATTTTCTATATCGACACCGACAATCACGTTCTGGTAATTGGTTTCGGTAGCCCACAGGAATTCACCGGTGGCAGCATCGAGGGTCCACACGATGCCGGGTTTGCCTGGAATGCCGGTAATAACTTTGCGCCGCTGGCTCGAAGCGATGTTCGGATTCATCCATGACACGCCATCGGCATCGGCCGTGACCTCGGTTTCCACTATCAACCGCTCGAAGGGATGATCCAGATCCCAGTTACCCCCGGGAATATGTTGGAAATACCATTCGATGGCGCCGGTATCGGCGTTCAGAGCCAGGGTTGAGTTGGTGTAGAGCACGTCACCGCCGCGAGTACCCCGCTGGATCGAACCCCAGGGTATGGGTACGGCCACGCCTACATAAATCATATTGAGTTCGGCATCAAAACTCGCAGGCATCCAGGCTGAGCCGCCGCGACGTAATTCGTTGGGCAGGTCGCCCCAGCTCTCGCCGTTGGGTTCACCGATCCTTGGTACGGTGTTAGTGCGCCATAACTCCTCACCAGTGTCGGCATCGTGGGCGGTGATCCAGCAACTGGTATTAATGTAGTAACAACCGGACATGCCAGTAATGACTTTGCCATCGAACACCTGCGGCCCACCCGAATAGTGTTGCCCAACTGTCCAATCACCGATCTGTCGCTCCCAGGTAACCTCGCCGCTGGTTGCATTCAAAGACACGATATACGCATCGCGCGTGGCGATGATTAATTGATCTTTGTAGAGAGTGGCATTGCGATTGGCGCAAGACAGCGGCGCGACATGATCGACAGTCGCCCGGCGATACTCCCACAGCGGCGTGCCATCGGTAGCATCTACTGCCTCGATAAAATCGCAGGCTTGAGGCAGAAACATCACACCATCGTGAACCAGGGGTGTAGTTTCCTGCTTGCCCGGCTCCATGGTCCAGGCCCAGGCCAGGCGAAGATTGGCCACATTATCTTTGTTTATCTGATCCAGTGGGCTATAGGCCCAGTGATTGGCCGTGCGTCGCCACATTAACCAATCCCCTGCCGGCGGGTTTGCCAATTCTTCCAGGGAGACAGGGCTGTAGTTATCCAATAACGACGGTTGAGCTGCAGCCATTGGCGCGAATGCAGCAATGACTAGAGAGACTGCGAACAGGCGCCTGGAAGAGTGCTGAACATGCAGAATAGCGGAGATTGACATGCTGTTATCCATTATTCTTGTTATCGATGGGTATTTATAACGGAGAAACTGGGGACAGGCCACATTTTTGGGGAAAGTTTGTGATTTTGGGGGGTATGGGTAACCGGGGATAGACGGATCAAGCAGCCAGCCGTTCCAAATAAGGCATGATCACCGCAGCAATTATGATGGCCTGGGTCCAGGAGAGAAACCGAAATTTGCTATCGATCTGGGCGAAGCGAATATCCATATAGGCCTGCTGCTCGGCGAAGCGTGTGTCAATACGGGCATCCTGTTCCGCGAAGCGGGCAGTTAAATGCTCCTTGGTGACTAATGATTCCAGATTCACGTTAAACGCCTCGGTAAGCACCTCGGCTTGTTTCGAAGGCACCCCTGCCTCTTCAAGCCTTCGCACAAACTTCAAAGTATCGAAAGTGCTGATCGCGATTATAGTCCCTGTAAAACGTTTCGTCTTTGGGAAGTGTAGCCAGCTAAAACAAAAATCAGCAAGAATCCAGGCTAAAAAGGGATTGTGTCTCGACAAATGACAGGCGATGTGAAAAATGCCATGCTTGGTAAAGTAAGGAGCATGACAATGAACAAATCCAGCTTTTTTCAACCCCTGATACTCCCGGTGCTGGTGACCTTTACCAGTAGCCTCTACGCCCAAACCCCGAACCCCGAACCCTTACCGCAACTGAGACCATCAAATGAAACTAACATCTGCTTTGCTCGCAACCCTGGTTCTTTCACTTAGTGCCGCCAACGCTGTCGCCGACACTAGCGTATTGTTCATTGGCAACAGCTTCACTTACGGCCACGGTTCTGCCGTCAGGTTTTATCGAGCCGACACAGTGACTGACCTTAATATCCAAGGCATCGGCGGTGTGCCGGCTCTGTTCAAATCTTTCACGGATCAGGCCGGGCTCGACTACGACGTGTATCTTGAAACGCAGCCCGGTAGTGGTCTGGATTTTCACCTGGAGAACAAGCTTGGCGTAATTGGTCGCCGACCTTGGGATAAGGTTGTGATGCATGGTTTCAGCACACTGAACCGAACTGAGCCGGGTGATTCCGAATTGCTCGTTAGCACCACCGCACAAATGACCGAATTTCTACAAGGCGTCAATCCGCAGGTCGAGGTTTTCCTCACTGCAACCTGGTCGCGCGCAGACATGACCTACTTGCCTGACCGCCCCTGGTCAGGCAAACCCATTGGTCAGATGGCGCGCGATGTACGTGCCGGCTATGACCGGGCGGCCGCTGGTGCTAGCGGAGTAAAATCGGTGAATGCCGTAGGGGAAGCCTGGACACGGGCGATGGATTCCGGCCTCGCCGACCCTAATCCCTACGATGGCATCGAACTGGATAAGATTGATCTGTGGACCTTTGATCACTATCACGCCAGTATTTGGGGTTACTATCTCGAAGCCCTGGTCGTATTCGGTAACCTCACCGGGCTTGATCCTCGCTCACTCGGTGACAACGAGTGTTCAGGGTTCGAATTGGGTATGACTGTTCCGCAGGTAAAGGGTCTGCAGCAGGCGGCCTTCGACCAACTCGCCAGTGAAGACAGGGTGACACCTGCTCCGCTGGTGTTACCCAGGCGGGTCGCCCCTCAACCCTGCGTCATGTAAGCTACAAATAAAGGTGTCGGAGGGATTATTTATTAACCAATCTCACAACTGATCAAAATTTGGTCCCTCCAACCTCTTTTATTTTCTAGGACAACTACTATGAAAAAAGCAATAACATCTTTACTCGTACTTCTATTAAGCGCTGGCTTGCTGCTCGCAAATACGAGCTGGGCTGCCGAGATTCCCAGGGCAGCTCCGGAAGAGGTCGGCATGTCGTCGGAGCGCCTGGAGCGAATTAACACCACCATTCAGCGACACATCGATGCAGGCGATATTCAAGGTGCTGTCACTGCGGTCGCGCGTCGCGGCAAGTTGGTGCATTTCGAGGCGCATGGTTTGATGGATGAACTAAGCAATCGACCCATGCAGGAAGATTCCGTTTTCATCATGATGAGTTCCAGCAAGCCGGTGTTAGGCGTTGCCGCCATGATGATGATCGAGGAAGGGCTTATCCGCCCCGAAGATCCTGTCTCCAGGTACCTCCCAGAATTTGCTGACATGCAAGTGGCTGTACTCAAGCAACCCGTTGATGAAAATATTAGCCCCAGACGAATAGATAGGGACAATCTTCCGGAACATCGTCTCGTGCCGGCTCGTCGGGAAATCACCATCCACGATTTACTGACCCATACTTCTGGCCTTGGTACCGGGGGGCTGGGCTCGACACTGCAAACACCGGCGCCTTTTCCTCTGCCACCGGGTAGAACCTTAGAGACTGAAATGGCTCGCTACGCCTCTGGAGCGTTGGATTTTCAACCCGGCGATCGATGGTCCTATAGCGGTTTAGTGGGCCTGGATGTTGTGGCTCGCATTGTCGAAATAGTCTCCGGGCAGCCTTACGATGAGTTCATTAAGGAACGCATCTTCGATCCGCTGGACATGAATAACACCTGGTTCAATGTGCCTGAGGAATACAGAGATCGACGTGTGGTCATTACAGATCGCGACATGTCTCCCTTTTTCGACAACCCCACCAATTACTTCTCTGCCTCGGCAGGACTCAACAGTACTGCTGAGGATTACCTGAAGTTTGAGCAAATGCTGGTTAACGGCGGAGAACTCTTTGGCAATCGCCTGCTTAGCCCCCGGTCCATTCGAATGATGGGCAGTGACCAGGCAGGTGGCCTTTATAACGGGATTGGCCGAGTTCAGGATGGCCTCGGTTTCGGCTACACGGTTTATGTGACGGAAGATCCGATTGCCGCGGGCGCACGTCGAAGTGCGGGAGCCTTTGGCTGGGCGGGCGCCTTCGGCACTCGAACCTGGACAGATCCTGAAGAAGAGCTGACAGGCGTGCTATTTCTACAACAACCCCATGGGCGTACCCAGATGGATTTCGAAAACGCGGTGCAGCAGGCGATAATTGATTGAACAAATAAAGGTGTCCAAATAAAGGTGCCGGCGGGACTAAATTTTGATCAATTGTGAGCTTGATTAAAATTTAGTCCCGCCGGCACCTTTACTTAATTGCGGAGTTATGCCGCCAGCCGCTCCAGATAGGGCATGATCACCGCGGCAACGATGATCGCCTGGGTCCAGGAGTGAAAACGAAACCTGCTGTCGATATGGGCGAAGGCGCTGTCCATAAAGGCTTTCTGCTCAGCAAAACGAGTATCAATTCGAGCGTCCTGCTTAGCAAAACGAGTAGCAATTCGAGCGTCCTGCTCAGCAAAACGTGTATCAATTCGAGCATCCTGCTCAGCAAACTTGGCTGTCAGTCGCGACTCGAGATATTCTTTGGTAACCAGTGACTCCAAGTTCACCATAAATGCCTCTGTGAGAACTTCTGCCTGGACTTCCGCCTGTTCCAGTGGAACGCCTGCCAGCTCCAGAAGGCGAACAAATTTATGGGTGTCGAAAGTCGTGATAGCCATTATACACTCCCTGTAGTTAGCTTATCGAGCTAGTAGTATAGGTGGAGGCAGGCCAGGTCGCTAGAAAGGCGGATGATTTATCTTCTGCAATTAGCGACGCTTTGCGGGAAAAATAAAACTATCCCTATTCCCGGACATACCGATTAAACCAATCGATGGTGCGTGTCCACGCCTCGGTCGCTGCGGCCTCAAGGTAGCGTTCAGGTGTCGCGTCGTTGAAAAAGCCGTGCACCGCACCTGGATAGATATGCCCTTCGTGTGTGACATTATTGGCGGTCAAGGCTTCGTCGTAGGCCGGCCATGCATTAACCAGGCGCGTGTCGAGTGCGCCGTGTTGTACCAGAATCGCTGCCTCGATATTCGGCACATCCGACGCGTCAGCACCTCCGCCGTAAAACGGTACCGCCGCTGCAAGATCCTCTCCTAACCTGACAGCGAGTTGATTTGAAACGCTGCCACCATAACAAAATCCAGTCACGCCAATCTTGCCCGTGCAGTCCTCACGATTTTTCAGCCATAACGCGCTGGCTACAATGTCTTCGAACTTTTTATCATTGTCGATCTGCCGAAAGAGCTGCCCACCCTGATAGTCATCACCCGGATAGCCACCGACCGAGGTGAGCACATCCGGCGCGAAAGCCATGAAGTTGGCCAGCGCAAACCGTCGGGCGACATCTTCAGTGTGAGGATTAAGCCCGCGATTCTCATGCACAACAATAATGCCTGGAAGCTGGGACGGTGTCTCGCTACGACTGTCGGCACTGAAGGGGCGTACCAGATAACCTCTTATGAAGCCGTTGCCGTCAGGGGATGGCAAGGTCTCATAACTGGTGGTAATTCGTTCATCTTCGCGCGACACTTGCTGCCCCATCGCGTAATTCGGCATCAGCGCCTCCACAATAGCAGTGGCACTGAGACCGGCAACAGCCAATTTTTTCACGCCGTTAAGAAATGCCCGGCGACTGATATCACTGTGGACAAACTGGGTGTATATTTCAACTGCTTCAGCTGGGACTGTACGTCGTTCTTTTGATGACATGGTGCTTCTCCTATTAACAGGGATAGAATTATTTTTTTTACTGCGGCCCACCGTTCAGCCGTAATCTACTTCGTGGAAAACAGAGACAGGGCATGATTAAGCAATCGTTCAAAAAGGTGGTCTGTCCCGCACTAACCTATTTACTAGCGTCCACAAGTTTCGAAAAATAGTACGCTGATTCTCCAGATTTGCTTTGTATTTGAGTCAAATTGCTGCCAAGTTCTAGTTGCCGGTCTTTATTCTACAATGCCAAAAAATGCTGCACATCGCTACTAATAGATTTGGGATCAAGCCCATGCAGTTCCTACTACACATGGACTGCTACATCCGACTATCAGCACTCTGCTTGATTCTCAGTTTCTCGGCCGTGAGTTTTTCTCAAGATAATGTCGGAGAAGAATCTACAGTGATCTATCCCGCCGACTACTTTGCTGAATTCAATCCAGTCACGGCTCAGGACATGTTGGATCGAATTCCAGGCTTCGGTTCGGCGACAGGTGGTTCTGCTGCGGTTCCCCGGGGTGTATCTTCAGGCGGATCTTCTGGCGGAGACCCCTCCAGTGGCGGCCGTGGATTTGGTAGTGGCGAGAGCGGCGGCAATGAAATTCTAATTAATGGCAAACGCACAGCAGGTAAGAACAATCAAACTGGGGGCCAATTAGATCGCATCACCGCTGATCAGGTTGACTACTTTGAGATCATTCGGGGCACATCCGGTGAGCTGGATGTAAGGGGCAGTGGTCAGGTAATTAACGTTGTGTTATTCGGAGAATTGCCCAGCACCAGTATTTCTTACGAAGCGAATGCGGTTCGCTCTCTGGATCATGAAATAAGACCGGGTGGCTCGATTTCTCTGAGCGGGCAGGCCGGGGAATTAAGTTATGTGCTGAATGCTTCGGCAACAGAACGTTACGACTATTCAGTTGGCAAGGAAAACAGCATCCTCGGTGATTTCTCCCCGAATGATCTAGTTCGTGAAGAGAAAATTCGTGATCAGTCCAACTACAATTTCAGTTCGAACCTTAACTATATTTTTAACTCAAGTAACAGTGTGCGTTTTAACGCCCTCTATTCTGACAATGATAATCCAAGCGATGTAACTCGCCGGACAACGGACTTAAGAGTGACGCCGAACATCGTAACTCTAGAGCGAGAAGATATTCCGGTAACACGCGAAAATTGGGAAATAGGCGGTGATTACGAATACCTCGGAAGCAATGGCAATAGATTTAAAATTCTATTTATCAGCAATGAGACTGATCAGTCTTTAAACCGGGAGCGTTATCAAATATTGACAACTGGCACCGAGGAGAAAGATCTGTTCCTCGATACCGCCAGCGTAACCAGGGAGCGCATCCTCCGCAGCTCCTATACATTTGACATTTTTCAAGATCAGGACATTGAATTTGGTGCCGAGCGTGCACAGACTATACTGGCTTCAAACCTTGCCCTTGGATTGGTCAATGTAACCGGGACACCTTCAGAGGCTTTCGGAGGCCTGGTTCCGCAATCCGTACCCAACGCCAACTCGAAAGTCGAAGAGATCCGTTATGAACCCTTTGTTATTCACAACTGGATTATCAACCAGAGGATGTCTTTGGAATCGACGCTGCTTTATGAGACGTCGGAAATCACGCAATCAGGCGATGCTTCCAATAAAAGGGATTTTGATTTTGTAAAACCAAAAATCGACTTCCGCTTTGATGTGACTCCTCAATTGCAAGTGGGCGCAAGCATCGAGAAGGTTGTGAACCAATTGAGTTTTGCCGATTTTGTTGCCGCCAATGATGAAGAGGACGAAGATTCCAATACTCTCGCTGGCAATGTCAATCTTCGCCAGGAGTGGCTATGGAAGTATGATCTCAATGCTGAGTACCGATTGCCTGATGATATTGGAGTAGTTGATGCCAACATCTTCTACCATCAGCACCATGACGTGATCGAACGCATCGATGTTTCAACTTCTGAAGAAAACCTGGCGTCGGCGAACGGCAATATTGGTGACGGTGAGATGTGGGGAATTGCATTGAACGCCAGTATCCGCATGCGCATGATTAACCTACCTAATTTGTATGTGACGACTTCGTTAAGTGTGGAAAATTCCAGTATTACCGACCCCTTTCTCGGCATTGATCGCCGCTTTCAGTTTCACATGAGGGGATCCAATTCCTTGGGTTTTCGACATGACATTCCACAATGGAGGATGAACTGGGGTGGTTTGTGGTCGAACCGCCACGACGGTAATAACAAACGCTACGATATCGATGACATTGAGTTGGCGGCAGGAGATCCTCTCTACACTCTCTTCGCAGAATACATGGATCGACGCGGCACTACCTATCGTTTCGATGTGTTTCGTCCTTTTAGCGGCCTTGGGTGTCGCGAACGGCAGCGTTTCGTGGGAAGAATCTCTTCCGGCGTATTGGAAGAGATCGAAGACAGGTGCACCGGGTCTGGAAGGACATTGACATTTAGAGTTAGTGGAACGTTTTAAAATAGGGACAGATCTATTTCCTTTGCCGCAGTCCATCGTTCAGCGGCCAGCTGTCTCAAAAAATGGATCCGTCCCTATTTATATTTGTGGGGAAAGGGGACAGACCACACCATAATGTTTTTGTGGAAGTGTTCAAAAATGCAGTCTGCTCCCTTACAATCCACCTATCAATACAGGAGAAAAGCAATGAAAAGAAGATCCTCCGCCGCTGCATTCACACTAATTTTTACCTTACTGTCCATCCTCACTGCCTATAGCTATGCAGCAGACTCGGATTCCGGGCCTCCAAGCAGCGATGGCTCGCTAGATAGTGTCAACGCCCGCGCCGACTATTTCCGCCTGGACAACGACTACGTGCCACCGCCAGGTGAGGCGCTGCACCACTACACGGCAGGCTATGCCAAGATCCTCTGCTCAGCCGTCTTCATCACCGGTCTCGATCCCGATGACGCGGCGGCCAACGTGGGTGGCTTCATCTCACCTTTCGATCAACGCCAGCACGTCGTCGACACGCGTGTCGACCGCGAGCGCCAACTTATCGCCCTGACACTGCCTGACGGGGTGACCCGGATTGCACGGCGCTATGGTAGCCAGGGCTGTGTGACCCGCCCCATGGGACAGGAGACCCTGCTGTTCACTCCCTCGATCATCGAGCCTGACCTGCCCCCTGCAGAGTCTATGCCGTGGCCCATGGGTGACGTTTTGTCTGATGATCCCTGGCCGGCGGGAGTTGACAAAGAACTCGTAGAACGTGCCATAGACGTGGGTTTTGGGCCACCGGAGGCACGCACGCTTGGTCTGGTGGTGACCTACCAGGGACGCATTATCGGTGAACGCTACGGCGACGATGTCGACATGCACACGCCGCTGGAAAGCTGGTCGATGACCAAGAGCCTCACCGGAACGCTGATGGGCGTGCTTATCCAGCAGGGTGCTTACGAGTTATGGCAGGAAGCACCGATACCGGAATGGCAGCTGGCACGAGACGATCCACGTCAGCAGATCCGCATTGGCGATATCATGCGCATGTCCAGCGGCATCATGATCAATGCCCCGGCAGATCCGGACTTTGATCCCGACACCTACCCCGATCACGTTTACCTCTACACCGGCGGTGAAAACCTGCACCAGTATGCGGCCACGCGCCCGCAGGAGTACCCACCGAACACCATCGGCCGCTATCGTAATACCGACCCGGTACTGGCGAGCTACCTGATCCGGCTGGCGGTGGAAGGCCGCGGTGATGATTACCACGCTTTTCCGCAACGGGCGCTGTTCGACAAGCTCGGCATTCGCAACGCCCTGATCGAAACCGACGCCTACGGCAATTTCCTCGGCCAGGGGCTGGCCTTCATGCCCGCCCGCGACTGGGCCAGGCTTGCCAACCTGTACCTGGAAGATGGCGTATGGAATGGGGAGCGACTGCTACCCGAAGGCTATGTGGAGTATGCCTGCACCGTTGCCCCGGCCTGGCAGAGTGATGGCCGTCCGATCTATGGCGGCGCCTTTTTCTGGGTAACCGACTCGGAAACAGAGGATGGAGCGCCCCTCAAGGCGTTCCACATGCGCGGTGCCGGTGGTCAGAGCACCAACATCATTCCAAGCCACGGCCTGGTATACGTGCGCATCGGCAAATACACCGGCGCCCGCGCGGGCGGCGAGGCATTGAACCGGATGATCCCGATGTTGATGGAGGCAGTGCCGCAGGTGCAATGAGTATAGGGACAGACCACGTTTTGGTGGGAGCACTCAACACCTGGTCTGTCCCTGGTTGCATAAGCTTGAATCCCCATTGGAGACTTTCTAAGGATGGCTTTCTTTCGAGTTCCTAACCAGTCCTATCGTTGGCTGTTCGCCGAGATGACAGTTGTGGTCTTGGGCATATTGATTGCATTTCAGATCGAGGAGTGGCGCCAAGACAGCGTAGAGCGCGGCGTCGCCAATGCCAACCTCGAAGCCATTCTATTTGAGCTTGAAGATGAGCTCTTCGATATTAACGACATCATAAATGATTCGAGTGCAGCTCCACGGGCCGCTACAGAGTTGGCGAATTTCATTATCAATGACGAAAGCCGCGATGAAGAATGGATAATACAAACCTACGCAGAAGCGATAAGCATAAGCCAGTTCCGACCTAGCTCACCGACCTAACTCACCGACCTACACAGGGTTGAGGGAGACTGGGCAGTTTTACCTGGTAGCTGATTACACGCTGCGCGTGGAACTATTCGACTACTATGAATTCTCTGCCTATATTGACCTATTGGCGCAAACCAGAACCAAAAATCGCCAGGACCTTCTCGACATCGCACGCACAGACATCTTTCCGGTCCCTGCGAAACAGGCAGCGACAGGAGAACTTTTTCGGGAGCTGTATATAGTCAAACCTATAGAAGACTTCCCGCGACACCCGGAGTTTCTCGGAGCAATCAGTATCCTGGGATCGACAATGAACAGCTGGATACCGAACCTGGAAGGTATGCGAGACAGGAATATGGCTCTGCAACAATCGATACGCGATCATCTTGCCAGTGAGGGCATAGAACCAGTGATTCCTGAGCGGAGTAATCAAAGGGGTCAGTAAATAGGGACAGATCTATTTACTCTGCTATTCTAGTTTATCCAACGCCGCCTCAAGCGTTTGCACGGTTCTGTCGACGTTGTGCAACTTGTCCAAGCCGAATAATCCCAATCGAAAGGTTTGGAAGCCCTCGGGCTCATCACACATCAAGGGTACGCCGGCGGCTGTTTGTAAGCCGACCTCGGCAAACTTTTTCCCAGTCTGTATGCCGGAATCGTCGGTATAAGACACCACCACGCCAGGAGCACCGAACCCTTCTGCCGCTACGCTCTTTATTCCCTTTGTTGCCAACATTGCACGAACTTTGTCACCCAGTTCTTGTTGCTCCATCTTCACCTTTTCGAATCCGTAACTTTCGGTTTCCTGCATGGCATCTCGAAATCGAGTGATGGAATCTGTGGGCATGGTGGCATGGTAGGCATGTCCACCATTCTCATAGGCCTGCATTATCTGCAACCATTTGCCCAGGTCACAGGCAAAGCTGGTGCTCGAGGAACCTTCCATCTTTTCCAGTGCCAATGCGCTTAACATAACCAGTGCGCAGCAAGGCGATGAGCTCCAGCCCTTTTGAGGCGCGCTGATAAGAACGTCGACGCCGCTTGAATTCATGTCAACCCAGATGGTCCCGGAGGCGATGCAATCCAATACAAAAATGCCTCCCACCCCATGCACGGCGTCCGCGAGTGCCGCGAGGTAGTCAGGGGGCAGAATGATGCCTGAAGCTGTCTCTACATGGGGAGCGAAGACGATGTCAGGCTTCTCGCGTTCGATTGTTTGGACAGCCTCATCAATGGGCACCGGTGCGAATGGAGATTGGCTCTCCGCCGACAATTGCCTGGCTTTCAGGACTAGTGTTTCTGAGGGAATATCCCCCATCTCGAAGATCTGTGACCAGCGAAAGCTGAAGAATCCATTTCTGATTACCAGGCATTTCTTGTTGGTAGCAAACTGCCGCGCAACCGCTTCCATGCCGAACGATCCACCACCAGGAACGATTGCCACTGCATCGGCTTGATAAACTTTCTTTAGCGTTAATGAAACATCATTCATTACAGTCTGGAAAGACTGCGACATATGATTGACAGAGCGATCTGTAAATACAACAGAATATTCTAATAATCCATCGGGATCGATATTGGGAAGTAAACCTGGCATAAATCTTCTCTTTCCTAATTCGTTATACTGTGTGATCAAAGAAGCCGAGTGTTGAAATGATCGTCAAATTGTAACGATCAAATTACTCCAACTCCTTTGGGCTTTTATTGGGACAGTCGTTCTTGTTCTCTTGCGCCGCGCAAGATATTCGCCATGGAATAATTACCCTCATGACAAGCATATTCATAGATCGGATCTGGCGTTGAATCCATGATGAATTCTCTTGTATAAGGAGCTGAGTAGGTATCCGGCTGGTCGACGGTGATCTGGTAAAGCAGTTGGGTGTCGTTAAGTCGTGTAAATCGCTCGATATTTACTCTCGATCGATTATGCCCAAAGGTACTCTTGCCGGAGAAGTTAGTGGTTTCGATGACCAGTGACTCTGCGTCGAAGTAACCACGGGCATCTCCATGCCACAGGCCTATTTTATCATCTACGTGGGGCTTGTCGGTAAGGGGTACGACGCGCGCATCGTGCATCATTTCCTGGACGATGACCACATGGTTTTTTGACTGGACGATTTGCCAATAACTGTTATAACCAGCATTCAGATAAGGTGCACCATAGCTTATACAGCGATCATCAACAGTAAGATCTAACCACGATGCGGGACTGGTATTGCCTCGCTGTGGACGATTAAACGTTACGCCATCGGCATCACCAAGCAACGGCGGGAAACGTCCATTGGGGGGATCGATTATCTGAGAAGTGCGATCATGCACTTCCCGTTCTACCAGCCAGGCTTGATCATAGTTGCCAGTGCTGGGGTCATAGGACCTCACTTCGCCGGACAGTGCCGCTTCAAACACACCATCACCAAAAAGAGCATCTTCATCTCCCTCGGTTATCTCAGCTATGCGTCGCCGCAGAAGTATTTGCTCTTCGTCGGTTAGATAGCGTCGATCACCAAACATTTGCGGTCGCTCTACTGGCGTTATCGTGTTGTTACCCCATACGCCCTGCAGGTCGGGATGGCCATCGATAGTTTGAGGTGTCTCCCACTTCCCGGCGTTCTGCCCATAGAGCGGCTGCCACAATAAGACTGCGCAAGCAACTAACAGCATGAGCCTTCGAGCAGCTTCTCCCTTGCCTGACTTGAAAATTGACATGCTTGAGATCCTCCGTAAAAGATAAAGGGGCGAGCTTGTTTTGCACACTATTGTGACCTGCAACTGCTGGCGTTTTCAATCAATAAATCTGTCGCTGTTTCCTTTTATTGTTACAATGCCAGCGTTATGTCTTAGTTCTTACACAGCCTCGGCCACAAAAATCGTTTTTCGGTGTTGCTTATCGAGCAATTCGAAGCTCTTCTTCTGGCCAACAATAACTCAACCCCCATAAAACTAGTAGGACGCATTGATTGCCCCTTCAGGATTACTGCTATGTATGAACAATTGAACGATTTTTTTCAACGGCCCTCGCCGTTCTCAAAATATACGGTGAAAGAGCTCTGGACTCGTCCACACCTTTCCAGGCAAATGCTGAACCACCATTTGGATCAAAGTTCTGACCTGGCGTCATGGAAGCTCTCTTCTATAGAGCGGGTCGTAGACTGGATAGACTCCCAGTTCGAGCTGACAAACAACAACCTGTGCGATCTTGGCTGCGGCCCTGGCTTATACGCAACACGCTTTGCAAAAAAGGGAGCCAAAGTAACTGGAGTGGATTTTCCCAGCCACTCAATAGAATACGCGAGGAGCCAATCTGACGGTGCCAAGTCTGCCAACAATTACCTTATTGCAGACTATTTAACAGACGAACTTCCCAAGCCATTCGACATCGTTACGCTGATCTTTTGTGATTATTGTGCTCTGTCACCGCTACAACGAAGGACTCTCCTGAGTCGTATCTTTGAGATGTTGGCGCCTGACGGGCATCTGGTAATGGATGTGCTTGCAGCTAACGCGCTCAAGCAAAAAACAGAGAAAACCATTATTGAGGAAAAGCTTATGAATGGATTCTGGGCAGAGACTGACTACATTGGAATTCAACACTCGTTTGTGTATCCGGAAAGTCGTTTGTCATTGGATCGATACCTGATCATTGAACCAAACGAAACCTGGGAAATTCTCAATTGGTTGCAACATTTCTCACTACCGGGCATTGAGTCCAAACTGAAACAAGCTGGATTCGAAATAACAAAAGTGGCAGCAGCATTAACCGGCGAAGCACTGACGACCGATAGCGATGTAATTGGCATTATTGCCAGGAAAAAATAGGGAAACCCGGGGGCGGACCACGTTTTCTAACTGCAGGGCAACCAGGGCAGGCTACGAGGAAACCGTGGTCTGTCCCTTCGGTTCTCCTTTTACTCGACTTAACAACACGCCAGCCCCAGCAGCTATGCAACCGGCTATTAAAAGCGTCACTTGTCCCACATTAATGCCGGTCACTTCCGTTGTTGGTAGTGCAATCATTCCGCCGCCGATAGCCATAAGTGTGAGACCGGCTATGCCAATAGGCCCCCGGCGATCCAAGAATCCCACTCCCAACAGATAGCGCTGCAGTGTTCCCGCGATAAGCACTATACCGACTCCCACCTTGGTAGTGGCAAAAAGTATTTCCCACCAGCTCCCATCCATGATCAGCGCCGGTTCCAGCACGAAAAAAAATGGGATGAAATAAATCACGCTGCCCAGTCGCATGGCCTTGAACCCGGTAGCAAGCGCCGATGACCCGGCGATACTGGCTGCGGCGAATGCACCCAGTGCTACCGGTGGCGTGATGAAAGACAACATTCCCCAGTAAAGAATAAATAGATGAACGCTCATGGGGTCCAGGCCGCCCTGAATCAAAGCAGGAGCCAGCACTATCGCCAGAAAAACATAGGCCGCGGTGACTGTCATGCCGATGCCTAATAAGAAACTACAGAAAGCCCCCATCAACAGCAGCAGCAGTGTCGAGTCACCCGCCAGATACAATAAATCATTAACCAGGGTTCCCGATAAGCCAGTTACAGACAGGGCCCCGACAATCAGTCCAACACCTGCCATGATGGTCAGTAGTTCCATCAGCAACCTGCCGGTTGCAACAAGAAACGCACCGGCCTGCTTGATGTTCCAACGGTGATCGGTGGAAAGCTGGTTCAGTACCAGTAATACACCGGTGGCAATAAAAGGCGCTACCGCTTCACGCTGCAAATAGACAAGCAGAAAAATCAACACCCCGAAGGCGGCTATATAGAACCAGCCCTGTTTCATGGTCTCTTTGAAACTGGGTAATTCGTCGCGGGGAGTGCCAACCAGCCCTTTTCGGGCAGCGTAGGCGTCTACCTGGACAAACAAGCCAAAAAAGTACAACAAGGCGGGTATGGCGGCGGCCAATGCCACAGTGGTGTACGCCACATTGAGAAAAGTCGCCATGATAAACGCCGTGGAACCCATGATTGGCGGCAACAGTACGCCTCCGGTTGAGGCGCAGGCTTCGATACCAGCAGCGTAGTCTTTTTCCATGCCATCCTTCTGCATGGCTGGAATAGTCATCTGGCCGGTGGTCAGTACATTAGTAATCACACTACCACTCATGGAGCCCATCAATCCGCTGGATACAATGGCTACTTTGGCAGAGCCACCGCGGACATGACCAAATCCGGCAAAAGCCAGGTCGATAAAAAAGCGACCACCACCAGTTTGTTGCAGGGCTATGCCAAAGATCAGAAAACCTATGACCAGCTGAGCAAAGGCGCGGAACGGTAATCCGAGAATGCTCTCAATACTCATCACATGATAAGAGGCTGTTTCTGCAGGCGTCGAGGACATTCCTTGAATAGGTCCCGGAAAGCTGTCGGCGACGATCGGGTAGAGGGAAAATACCAGCACGAGAAAGAACAGTACCCAGCCACCGCTGCGGCGTACTGCTTCCAGGATCAACACCCACAGCAAATAGCTCACCCACACAGCATAGTCGGGCGCTAAAAACTCCCAGCCAAAATCCAGCATGGTTTCGGCGTTGATAAAGAAGAACACGCAGGCAGCAAATGCTGCCAGGCTCAGAACACTGTCAAACCAGTAAGTCTTGGGGCTCTTAAATGAGGGTTTGATCAGAAAACATAGCGGTAACAACAATCCCATCAGTGCATAGTAATAGTGATTCTGCACTGTAATGACAAAATCGAGCAGCGGACTTTCGGCAAACAGTCGTAGAGAATCCATCGCCAGGAAGGCACTGCCAACGGCGGCAATGCCTGTCAACCAACGCAGTGGCGTTGGTAATTCACGGGGTTTGCTTGACACTATCGCCAGACCGGATCGAAACCGGCTTCCTCCAGACGTTGCGTGCGCAGCTTAGTCCAGGCTTCGGAAAAGTCGTCCCGGTCACGGATATCGCTTGCATTCACTTCAGTCCAGGCCAGGGCCAGGATTTCCTGGCGCCGGATTAAACTCTGGTTATGCGCTTCAATCTCGTCCGTCCACACTCCAATCTCACGCCAGTAGCTAACGGCGCCTTCATGATAGGGTACGACCCACTGGAACACCTGCGACTCCAGTGCCCAACCTATCGCGCCGGGGTCAGAGTCCTTGAAGTCATCGTAATTTTCGTGAATTGCCCGCGTCAGGGAATAAGCCAGGTCATTCTCCTGGGTAGCCAGCGCAGTCAATAGCGGATAAGGGTAAGTCCCCGCTTCATGAGGATTGTCCTCACTGATGGAAGCACCGCGGGTGGCGAGGTGTTTGGTGAAATAGGGCCCGATGGCCAACATGCGCTGCCAGCACCCTTCATCGTCATGAGGTGCGGGTAACCAGAATATGCCTCGTGGCGAAGCTTCTAGCCGATAAGGCGGTCCGGATACGGTCGTACCGAATGCGACATCTATATCGCCATTAATCAGGCCAGTCCATTTAGCCTCATAGCCGGGAAAGTCCACGCGGACCACATCATCCCAGGTTAAGCCGCCACAGGCTAAATAAGCTTCCATCGATACATTGAGCGCAGGCGCCGCCCTGACATAGGGCACCCGTCGACCTCGCAGCCCGGCGAAACTGGTGACTCCGGTATCGGCGGCCACTGCTATTCCCTGGTTGCTCAGTCCATTAGATGTCATCAACAGGCGCAAGGGTTGGGGTCCCCACTCCTGGGCAGCAAATTGAAACATACCTTCCTGAGCGAAATACGTTGCCACGCCATTGGCAGTGAAATCAACGCGGCCAGTTTTCAATGGCAACAAGCGGGACACATCGTTTTGTCCGGGAATGACGCGCAGGGTGACGTTGTATCTATTACGCAACATAGCACCGATCGCGACCGCCTGGTTATACCCTGTCGTACCCAGGTTATAGGCTGTCCAGGCCATTTGGCGTGGAAGCTCTACTTGATTGGGCTGGGCCAGGGTCAGGCCCGCCACGGTCAGTGAGACAAGCAGCACGAGTAATTGGAATGATTTACTCCCGCGAAAATGTAGTGGTTTCAAGTACTTCAACAACACTCTTAGTCTCCTGGAGGTATTACGGTTCCGGGGTGGAAGAATACTAGAATAAAGGTGCCGGAGGGATTAATTTTTGTACAGTTTATTAGCTGTACAAAAATTAATCCCTCCGGCACCTTTATTCGATCGCCGCGATAAGCTCTTGGGTTGAGAGCACATTGTGGCCGATTACTGGGTAGTCGATTTCGACAGCCGCCTGCATTTCCCTCATATTGA
>PVBE012700172.1_pt1 | contig 51816 bp, 46 predicted proteins | sample 1631181 | NCBI WGS metagenome assembly PVBE01 (sample SAMN08397723, study PRJNA350692) | Marine metagenome, whole genome shotgun sequencing project. | isolation source: water | place: Pacific Ocean | collected 2012-04
CAACCTCGCCGACACGTTCCCTGGCGCCCTCCAGCGCCGCCTCCAGGCGGGCCCGGGATTCGCGCGCCTCGCCGAGCGTCCGCTCGACCTCGCGCAAGGCCCCCAACAGCGCCTCGACTTCCGATTCGCGCTCGGCCAAGGCGTCGGCGGCCTGGTTGCGCGTCGCCTCGGCGATCGCGATCTGCTGCAGGAGCGCCTGGCGCCGCTCGGCGATCTCGGCCGGCTTGGCCCGGGCCAACTCGAGCGCGGCATCGGTGCCTTGACGGCGCTCGGCCAGGATCTCCAGTTGACGCAGCGCGTCGGTGGCGCGGGTCTTCCAGGACTGCCGCTCGGCCAAGATCGCGGTCTGGCGGTCGCTCCGCTGCATCGCCTCCCGCTTCAGCAAGGCCTCGGCATTGCGCGCCTCGGCGAGGTCGGATCTGAGCGCGGCGACGGTCCGGCGCAACGCGGCCAGGCGCTCGCGCGCCGCGTCGAACGGCGGCATCGCCGCCAACTCCGCCGCCGCCGCCTCTTGTTCGCTCCGGGTCTCGGCCAGGTCGGAGGCCAGGCTCTCGAGCAATTCGCCCAAGGTCGCGCGCCGCGAGATCCGCTCGGCGGCATGGCGTTCGGCTTTCGAAAGCGCCGCCCGCGCGGCCTCTCGGGCCTGGCTCGCCTGGCGGGCCTGCTGTCTGCTCTCACTCAAGGCCGCCTGGGCCGTCTCGGCCTCGCTGCCGGCCGCCTCGAAGCCCACCCGAGCCTGGTCCCGGCGGGCCAGCGCATCGGTCTTCACCTCGCGCAGCTCGACCAGACGGTTGCGCTGGGCGAGGCGGGCCGCCGCCTGGGTCTCGGCCCCGGCGGTCACCGTGAATCCATCCCAGCGCCAAAGCGCGCCTTCGGCCGAGACCAGGCGCTGCCCCTGTGCCAGTTGCAGCGAGAGCAACGGTCCGTCTTCGGCCCGGACGACGCCGACCTGGGCCAGGCGCAAGGCCAATGCCACCGGCGCCTCGACGAATCGGCTCAAGGGTTCGGCACCGGCCGGCAGGGCCGCGGCCTCGCCGTCGCCATCGAGGGTCCGCCAATGCACCGGCGCGCCCTCGTCGGCGGGCACGTTCAAATCGTCGCCGAGAGCGGCGCCGAGCGCGATCTCGTAGCCGGGCGCGACCTCGACGGCATCCACCAGTGGCGCCCAAAGACCGCTTTCATTGACTTCGAGAAGTGCCGCCAGGGCGGATTCCTCGGCCGCCAGCTCGGCCAGCCGCCGCTCCGTCGCCTGCAGCGCCTCGCGCTTCTCGCCGAGGCCCGCCTCGACACCGGCCCGCGCCGTCTCGGCCGTCTCTACGGCTTCGGCGGTGGTCGTAGCTTCGATCTCTGCCCGACTAGAAGCCTCTAGATACTCGGCCACGCGATCGTCCTGGCCTAGGCTGGCATCGATGGTCTCGGCCTCTCGGCCGGCCTGCCCGTGACGAGCCTCCAGACGCTCGATGCGCGCCGTCGTCTCCCTGGTCTGGCGTTCCAGACTGTCGCGTCGGGCGGCGGCGGCGGCGGTCTCGTCGGTCAACTCGTCGAGATCGGCTTCCTGTGCCGTCACCGCCCCGGCGGCGGACTCGATCCGGGCCTGGGCCTCCGCCATGCTGGCCTGCTCGCCCTCGGCCGCCGCGGCGAGCGTCGCCTCCTCGCCCTGCAGCCGTCTGAGCGCCGCCTCGGCATCGCCCTCGATCGCGGCCTCGCGGCGACCGTCGTCGGCGATTTGCGCCAAGCGCGCTTCCAAGCCACGGGCTTCCTCGACGACCCGTCGCTCCTCGGCTTCCAGACCGTCTTCCGCGACGACCAGGCGATGCAGGCCGGCGGCGGCCTCGACCTCGGTCTGGCGCAGCGGTGGCAGAGACTGGGCGGCACCCTCGTGGGCGCTGTTGGCCTCCGCGACCGCGCCGGTCAGCCGGCCGACGTCACGGTCCGCCTGCGCCTGCTCGGTGCCCAGTCGTTCGGCGGTAGCGGTGGCGTCCCGGTGGCGGAGGTGCAGTTGGATCGCTTCGAAGCGGCGAATCTGGCCACCGATACGGCGGTATCGGTTGGCTTGGCGGGCCTGTCGCTTCATCGCCTGCAGTTGGCCCTCGAGCGCGACCATGACGTCGTCCAGCCGCTCAAGGTTGTTGGCGGCACCCCGCAGCCTCAGCTCCGCCTCGTGGCGGCGCGAATGCAAACCGGTGATGCCCGCCGCCTCCTCCAGCAGGGAGCGGCGATCGGTCGGCTTCGCGCTGATGATGGTGCCGATCCGGCCTTGGCTCACCAGGGCCGGCGAGTGGGCGCCGGTGGCGGCATCGGCGAACAGCAACTGGACGTCCCGGGCCCTGACCTCTCGGCCGTTCAGGCGATAGGTGGAGCCGCTCTCGCGCTCGATCCGACGGCTGACCAACAGCTCGTCGGAATCGTTCAAGGCCGCGGGCGCGGTGCGATCGGAATTGTCGATCGTCATCAACACCTCGGCGAGGTTGCGGGCCGGGCGCGCCTCGGTACCGCTGAAGATGACGTCGTCCATGGCGCCGCCGCGCATCTGCTTGGCCGAGGTCTCGCCCATCACCCAGCGCAGCGCCTCGACCAAGTTCGACTTGCCGCAGCCGTTCGGGCCGACGACGCCGGTGAGACCGGGCTCGATCACCACCTCGGTCGGATCGACGAAGGACTTGAAGCCGGTGAGGCGAAACTTGACGAAGTGCACTAGCGAACGCTCCCGATGTGAGCCGATGCCTTCAAGGCAGATGCTCGGCCAAGATCTCGTCGAATTGCGCCAAGGTCTTGTTGCCGGCGACCAGCTCGCCGTTGACGACGAAGCTCGGCGTCGAATTGACCCCGTGCTCCTTCTCGCCGGTCATCCGATTCCCGATCACGACATTGGCCAGCGCCTCGTCCGCCATGCAGGCATCGAACTGGGCCTGGCTGACGCCGGCGAGGCGGCCGATCTTGGCCAGCTCGGCCAGCGGTTTCTTGGATCGGCTCCAACTCTTCTGCTGGCGAAACAACACGTCGAGCATGGCCAAATACCGCTGCTCGCCGGCGCAACGGGCCAGCATCGCGGCACGAAGCGCCAAGCCGTCGAAGGGAAACTCGCGAAAAATGAAGCGCACCTTGCCGCTGTCGACGTATTTCTCCTTCAGCGCCTTGAAGGTGTCGTTGTGGAAGCTGGCGCAGTGCGGGCAGGTCATGGAAGCGTATTCGATGATGGTGACGGGCGCTCCCTCTTCGCCGAGCATGATCTCGCTCATGACATGGCCGGCGCCGGCGGCCACGGCCAGCGAGCCCCATAACAAGGCGACGCAGAGACAAATCCCCCCCCCAAAGGCCTTAATTTGGGTCATCGTTCCTCCTAACCCCAACATCTGGTGTTACTATAAGTCCGGTGGCGACAGGCGACAAGCGGGGTCGGCCCTCGACGCAGATTTGCCGGCGGTACCTGCCGATCGTCGCCTTCGAGGCCCCGAAAGAGGCCATTCTTGGACCCTAAAGACTGCCCCGTCGGACCGCTATTCACGTTTTTTTGTCGACAGCACGCCGGCGCCGAGGCTGGCCAGCGCTTGGCGTAGCTCCGAATCGCCGATCTCCGCCAGTTTCCGCTCCAGCCCCTGGCGTTCCGCCGGGTCGAGGGGGCGCCTCGGTCTCTGGGGGCGGGCGGTCTCGGGCAGCGGCTGTTGGCGTAGGCGCAGGCGATCGACGGCGCGGTAGCCGTAATAGGTGTTGACGCGTTCCAGGATGGTCGGGCCCAAATGTTGCACCTCGGTCGCCGCCGCAGGCTCGACCAGAAGATGCAGCACCCCACCGGCGCCGGCCTGGCGAGGGAAGGCCAGTCGCTCCGGCTGGCAGCAGGTCGCCAGGCGCTCGCCGACGATGGCGCGCCAGCGGAACACCACCTCGCTCTCGGCCAGGCCGCGCTTGCCCAGCACGCCGCGGGTGATCTTGGAAAGGTAGTTGGCGGCCTGGCGTGGACCGCCCCTCGAGAACCGCTCGACCATGCCCGCATCTTGACCGATCCGTCGGGTACTGTCATTCGGTCTTTCGAGAGATGAAGACGACGGACCAAAACATCGAGCGGCCCGACGAGCCCCGGCTCGGCGAGTGGCTATTGGCGTGGTACGACCGCGACGGTCGCAGTCTGCCCTGGCGGGCGGCGCCCGGCACCAAGGCGGCCCCCTACCACGTCTGGCTGTCGGAAATCATGTTGCAGCAGACTACGGTCGCCACCGTCGGGCCTTATTTCAGGACCTTTCTGGCGCGCTGGCCCAGAATCGAAGCGCTGGCCGAAGCGGAACTGGACGCGGTGCTGCACGCCTGGCAGGGGCTCGGCTACTATGCCCGGGCGCGCAACCTGCATCGATGTGCCGCGCGCATCGTCGCCGAGCACGAGGGCCGCTTCCCCGAAACGGAATCCGAGCTGCAAGCGCTTCCCGGCATCGGCCCCTACACGGCGGCGGCGATTTCGGCGATCGCCTTCGACCGGCCAGCGACACCGGTCGACGGCAACGTCGAGCGGGTGATGGCCCGTCTCTTCGCGGTCGAGACGCCGCTACCCGACGCCAAGCCATTGTTGCGCCAGCTCGCCCGGCGACTGACGCCCACGCGGCGCCCCGGCGATCATGCGCAAGCCGTCATGGACCTGGGCGCCACCGTCTGCCGGCCCAAGGCGCCGCTCTGCGAACGCTGCCCGTGGGCAAGTGCCTGCAACGCCAAAGCGCGCGGCCTGACCGAGGTCCTGCCGGCCCGCCGGGCGAAGAGGCCACGCCCGTTGCGCCACGGCGTCTCCTACTGGATCCGGCGCGGCGACGGCGCCGTGCTATTGCGGCGGCGACCGGAGACCGGCCTCTTGGGCGGCATGATGGAGCTGCCCTCGACCGAATGGCGGTCCGAGACCTGGAGCGAGTTGGAAGCGCTTGCCTCGGCGCCGCTCGAAGCGGAATGGCGGGCCTTGCCGGGCGAGGTGGCGCACGGCTTCACCCATTTCCGCCTCTCCGTCGGCTTGTTGGCGGCGGCGGTCGACGAGGTCGCCGACATCGAAGGCACCTGGTGCGGGATCGAGGCGCTGTCGGGTCAGGCCTTGCCGACACTGACCAAGAAACTGATCCGCCACGCCCTCGATTTCGGCTGAAGTGCTGCTCAATCTCCCAGATGCGCGGCGTGGCGGCCGGCGATGCGGCCGAATACGGCACCCCTCAGCACCGAGGTGGCGCCGGTGTAGGTGTTGTAATAGAGCCCCGTGATCTCGCCCGCGGCGTAGAGGCCCGGGATCGCCTCGCCGTCCATGTTGAGGACCTGGGCGGTGGCGTTGGTCTTCAGGCCACCGAAAGTGAAACAGTTGGCGGCGATGATCGGAAAGGTGCGGAAGGGCGGTGTCACCAGCGGTCGGGCCCAATTCGATTTTTTGGGCGTCAAGCCATCCGTGGCGAGGCCGTCCAGACTGAGCGGCTCGAAGTCGCCGGCACCGCAAGCGGCGTTGTAGCCGTCGACCGTCCGGGCCAACGCCTCGCCGGGCAGCCCCAACAGCGTCGCCAGCTCGGCCAGGCTCGCGGCTTCCACCGGCGGCTGGTCGCTGCGCACGGTGCGTTGCCAGCCGGGTACGTCGTCGATGCCGGCGTCCAGGATCGCATAGGCGATGCCCTCTGGCTGGCGATTGATTCCGCGGGTGACGTTCTCGTAGATCGCATCGACCAAATCGGAAGCCTCGTCGACGAAGCGCCGGCCCTCGCGATTGACCAGAATGCCGTAGGGAAAGACCAGCACGATCGGCTCGTGCCGGCCCGAGCGCGGGTCGATCGGCTCGGCGTGAAAATCCGAGAAATCGCCCGACGGGGCCGCGTTGATCGCCAAGGCCATGCGAATGCCCTCGCCCTTGTTGTAATAGCCGCCGCGCGCCACCGGCCGGACATAGCGCGCCGTGGCGCCGAGATAGCGGGTCGCCATCTCGGCGTTACCCTCGAAACCGCCCGACGCGAGGATCACGGCGTCAGCCCGGAAGCGACGCCTGGCATTGTCGGTGCCGGTGGTCTGAACGCCGACGACGGCGCCGTTCTCGTCCTGCAGCAGCGTCTCGGCGGTGGTTTCGTAGAAATAGACCACACCCTTACCCTCGGCCGCGGCCGCCAGCGCCTCGACCAGGGCCAGGCCGCCGCCGATCGGCCCGATCCGGGTCGTCGACTGGGTGATCAGGTAACTCGGCAGAAAATCGAAACGAAGGCCGAAGCCTTTCAGCCATTGCAAGGTCGCGCCGGCCTGGTCGGCCAGCGTCGAAATCACTTCGGGGTCGGCGAAGCTGAGCGACTTGACGACCGCGGGCCAACCCTCATAGGGGCCGGACGTGGCGGCGACCAGTTCGGGATCGAGGTAGCGTCTGGCGTTGGCCATGAAGTGGTCGACGAAATCGTCGGCGACCTCGTTTTCGCTCTTCATCCGCATGAAGGCGTCGGTCCAGCGCGTGTTGCCGCCACGGTCCTCGACCGGCGCGCGTTCCAGAATGGCGACCCTGGCGCCTTCCTCCAAGGCGGTGACCGCGGCCGACAGCCCGGCGATGCCCGAACCGACGACGACGACGTCGAAATCATCCGTTGGCGGCGCATTCATGGCGATAGCCTCCCGCGACCCTATGTCGAGCCGTCACGGTAGGAGGCCGATTGGCGAAGCGTCAACCGGATGGCTTCCCGATCGCCGCGCCTTCGGTGTTGTCTGCGAGCCCCAACTGGCCTATCTCTGCTCTCGGAGGGAGCTTGCAGGAGGTAAGCCGATGCGATCGTCTTTTCCGATCGTCGCCGGCGCCGCTCTGGCTCTCGTGGCCTGCGGCGGTCCGGCGACGACCGTCACCTACGTCGAAAATGAAATCCGCTACGACCCCGGCACGATCAGTTGGGCGGCCCAGGAGGGCGAGCTCAACACCGTGGTCCGAGGCAATCCGTTCCCGGCCTCGGTGGAGGCCGAGGCGATCGCCGCCAGCTTAGCGCTGCCCGGCTGGTTTCAACCGGCCAGGTTGACCACCCGTCCGGCCGACGCGCGGCGCGCCGAGCACCGGCTGGTGCTGGTCTTCAATCCGGCCCGGAACCCCTTGGGCGGGGCGGCCGCCTGCGCCGACGTGGCCGGGGTGGCGCTGGCACCGGCGGGCCCGACGATGCGGGTGCAACTGGCCTTCTGTTCCGGTGCCAAGGTCGGCGCCGAGGCGATTTTAGAGGCGCCGGCCGGTCGCGATCCTTCGGATCCCCGCTTCACCGGCGCGCTGAACAGCGCCTTGGCGGCGATGCTGCCGCCCCGGAACCGCAACCACGGCGACGACGGGCCGTTGCGACGACACTAGCGATCCGGCTCTTTGCCTTCGAGGCCTAATGCAGCTCGGCGCGCAGGCGTTGGCGCAGCATGTCGATGGGGAAGAGCTGGCCCTGGCGCTCGAAGCACCAGAAGGTCCAGCCGTTACAGGCAGTCAAGCCCTGTAGCCTGGCCCCGACCTGGTGGATCGAGCCGGCATGCTCGGCCGCGATCAGGCTGCCGTCGGCCCGGACCTTGGCGGCCCAGCGCCGACTCGGATCGTAGAGCAGCTCGCCCGGCTTCAGCAGGCCGCGTTCGACCACCCAGCCGAAGGGAATCCGGGGCGCGGACCGTTTCGAGGGCGTCACTTCGAGGCTTTCGAGGTCCATCGGCACGACCCGCTCGATCCGCCCGCTGGCGAGTTCGATATAGTCCGCCTCGCGTTCGATACCGATGTAGTATCGGCCGAGGCGCTTGGCGACGGCGCCGGTGGTGCCGGTGCCGAAGAAGGGGTCCAGGACGACGTCGCCCTTGGCGCTGGCCGCCAGCAGAATGCGGTAGAGCAGCGCCTCCGGCTTCTGTGTCGAATGCGCCTTCTGGCCGTTCACCCGCAGCCGCTCGGCCCCGGCGCAGATCGGCAACAGCCAATCGCTCCGCATCTGCACCTCGTCGTTGAGCGATTTCAGGGCGTCGTAGTTGAAGGTGTAGCCCTTGCGCTTCTCGTCCTTGGCGCACCAGATCAAGGTCTCGTGCGCATTGGTGAAACGGCGGCCGCGAAAGTTCGGCATCGGGTTCGACTTGCGCCAGACGACGTCGTTCAAAATCCAGAAGCCGAGGTCCTGCAAGGTGGCGCCGATACGGTAGATGTTGTGATAGCTGCCGATCACCCAAAGCGTGCCGCTGTCCTTCAAGAGCCGGCCGGCCTCGCTCAGCCAGGCCTTCGTGAAAGCGTCGTAGCTCTGGAAGCTGTCGAAGCGGTCCCAATCGTCTTCGACGGCGTCGACACGGCTGTCGTCGGGACGGCGCAACTCGCCGGTGAGCTGCAGGTTGTAGGGCGGGTCGGCGAAGATCATGTCCACCGACGCCGACGGCAAGCCGCGCATCACTTCGACGCAGTCGCCCGGGATGATCCGGTCGAGCATTATTTCGTTTCCTCCCATAACGGCCGCGCAGCATGAGTCAAGCGACTCGCTGCGTCAATAAGTTTTTAGAGTCAGGAACTTAACCCTGAGTCCAGAAGCCGCCTGACAGGTCCGAAGGAACGCCGGTGGTGCGCCGTCGGGCCGAGCCTGGCCAGCGCCGCCCGATGCTCGGCTGTGCCATAGCCGGCATTGCGTTCCCAACCGTAGCCCGGATGGCGCGATGCCAACCGCGCCATGGCGCGGTCCCGAATTACCTTGGCGACGATCGAGGCGGCGGCGATGGAGAGCGACAAGGTATCGCCCCGAACCACGGTCTGGAGGGGAATAGGCAACTGCGGCGCCCGGTTGCCGTCGACCAGCACGGCATCCGGTGCCAGCGGCAGGGCCAGGACGGCACGCCGCATCGCTTCCATGGTCGCGGCGAGGATATTGAGGCGATCGATTTCCTCGACCCCGGCCGCTCCGATGCCGACCTCGGCGGTGGCCAGGATCGCCTGATAGAGTCGCTCGCGGCGAAGCCGGCTCAAGGCCTTGGAATCGTCTATTCCGTCCGGGACCCGGCCCGGCTTCAGGATCACTGCCACCGCCACCACTGGCCCGGCCAAGGGCCCACGTCCGGCCTCGTCGACGCCGGCGATCCGGCCGCCGAGGGCGCGCTCCAGGCTATCGTCGGGCATCGTCCTCTATCGACCCCGCCCCACCGCCACCCGTCTCGTCGGCCGCCTCGGCATCGCCGAAGGCGGCATCGTCGCCGTCCGCCAGCTCTTTCCCGGCTCCCGAGCCGCGCAGGCGATGGAAGACGTCCCGGCCGTCCTCGCCCACCTTCAACGAATGCCGCGCCATGGCGCCGGCACGCTCGGCGAGCGAGCGCGAGACCACGACCAAGGCCCGGGTCTCCTTGCCGTAGAGTTGGGCCAGGACCTGGCGGAAGCCGGAAATGCCGCTTTCGGCGAGGCCCTGCAGGCGCCGCGTGGTCAGCAGCCAGAGCGGGCTGGTCATCAAACTGAGCGCGATCAGAGCGGAGACGAGCTTCTCGTGCTCCGGCGACAGCAGGCCGACCGTGGCCCCGGCGGCGAGCAACAGGAAGGAGAACTCGCCGAGCTGTCCCAATACCACGCCGGCGAGCCATGCCCTGGACCAGGGCTCGCCGACGACGCGTAGGATGGCGATGTTGGCGGCGATCTTGCAAACGGTGACCACGATCAAGAGCACCAGCACCTGGACCAGGTTGTCGCGGATATAGCCGGTGTCGAGCAGCATCCCGATCGACAGGAAGAAGACCATCAGCAAGACGCTTTGGATCGGCAGGGCGGCGGCCAGCACCGGTGCCCGACTACGGCTGTTGCCGATCCAGAGCCCGGCGAGAAAGGCGCCATAGGCCGGCGAAAGCCCCAGCAGCGCCGAGATCAAGGCGCCGCCGAAGCAGTAGGCCAGCGCGACGATGGCGGTGAGCTCGACATTGTCGCCGATGGTGCGCATGAAGGGCACCTCGACCCGCTCGCGCCGCGTCAGATAAACGATCATCGCCGCCAGCAGAGCCACCGCGACTAAGACCTTGAACGCCGCAGCCAGGCCCAGCCCCTCGCCGCCGGCCATGCCGTCGATCAACAGCAGCATCGGCACCACCGCCAGATCTTGCGCTATCAGGACGCCGACCGCGGTCCGGCCGACCTCGGTGCGCAACTCGCCGATGTCCTCCAGCATTTTGAAAGCAACGGCGGTGCTGGAGAGCGCGCCGACGAAACCCAGCAGAACCGCGAGCGGCACCGGCCAGTCGAAGACGCGCGACAACACCAACATCACGCCGACTGCGAGCCCGATCTGCAGGCCCGAGCCCACAAGCGCGATTCTATAGACCCGGCGAAAGCCCCTGAGCGAGAGTTCCATGCCGATGACGAAGAGCAGCAGCAGGACGCCGAGCTCGGCCAGAACGCCGACGGTCTCTCGCGCTCGGCGATCAGGCCGAGGCCGGAAGGCCCCAGCACCGCACCGGCCAGAATATAGCCGACGATCGCCGGCTGCCGGAGCCGCTGCAACAGCAGCCCGGCGACCAGGGCCGCGGTCACTACGATGGCGATGTCGAAAAGCGCGCTGTCATGCATGACGGCGCCAGTCTATAGCGCCGGCGGCGAGGCAGCTAGATTCCTCGGCGCCCCTCAAAGCAGCCGAAGCTGTTCTCCGGCTTGGGGCGGTGGGCTGAAGCGGGTGCAGTCGAGCGGCGGTCCCTCGCTGGCCAGGCCGAGACGCTTGGCGGCGAGGCGAAAGCGCCGGCCGATCAGCCGCGCATAGGGGCCGGCACCGGTCATTCGGCGTCCGAAGGTGGCATCGTAGTCGCGCCCGCCGCGCATGCCGCGCACGAGCCCCATCACCTTCTCCGCGCGGTCGGGATAGTGCTCCGCCAGCCACTCGGACCAGAGCTGCTTGATCTCCAACGGCAACCGCAAAAGGATGTAGCCGGCACCGCCGGCACCAGCCCGGGCCGCGGCCGTCAGGATCGCCTCGATCTCGGCGTCGTTGATCGCCGGAATCACCGGCGCCACCATCACCGCGGTCGGAATGCTGGCCTCGGAAAGCCGGCGGATGGCACCGAGACGGCGTGCCGGCGTCGCCGCCCGGGGCTCCATCCGCCGCGCCAGGCCTCGGTCCAGCGTGGTCACCGAAAGCGCCACCTTGACCAGACCGCGCGCCGCCATCGGCGCCAGGATATCGATATCTCGGACGATACTCTGCGACTTGGTGGTGATGCTGAGCGGATGCTCGAAGCGGGCCAGTACCTCCAGGATCGAGCGGGTGATCTCCAGCCGTTGCTCGACCGGTTGGTAGGGATCGGTGTTGGTGCCCATCGCGATCGGAGCGACGCGGTAGTGCCGGCGGCGAAGTTCACGCTCCAGCAGGCTCGCCGCTTCCGGCTTGTAGAAGAGGCGGCTCTCGAAATCGAGGCCGGCGGAGAGCCCGAGCCAGGCATGCGTCGGTCGCGCAAAGCAGTAGACGCAGCCGTGCTCGCAGCCGCGATAGGGATTGATCGAACGGTCGAAGCCGAGGTCGGGCGAAGTGTTGCGGGCGATGATGCTCCGGCTCTGGTCCGGTGTCAGCGTGGTGCGAAGCGGCGCTGGCGCCAACGCGGACCGGTCCCAGCCATCGTCGGTCGAGAGCCGCGCCTCGGCCTCGAAGCGGCCCGAAGCGTTCGACAGCGTGCCGCGCCCCCGCCGGCCCGCTGCCTGGACCTTGGTCGTTTCCTCCTCATGCATCGGGATAGCTTAACGACATTCAAGAACAAAACAAGAACTTTTGGCCGCACCCATCGCGGCGATACCATCGCATCGGCTATAGTCAGAGGATGCTTAGTGTCGTCATCCCGACCCTGAACGCCGCCCCGGTGTTGCCCCGGAGCTTGGTGGCGCTGGCCGAGGGCCGGGACGCCGGCCTCGTCGGCGAGGTCATCGTCGTCGACGGCGGCTCGACCGACGCCACGGTCGCACTCGCGGCGGCGGCGGGGGCCGGGGTGGTGCGGACGGCGCCGGGGCGCGGCGGCCAACTCGGGGCCGGCGCCGAGGCCGCGGCCGGCGAGTGGTTGTTGTTTCTGCATGCCGATACCGTCCTCGATTCCGGCTGGGCCGAGGAGGTGCGGCGCTTCATCGCCGCCTCCGGCAACCCCGACCGTGCCGCCGCCTTCCGCTTTACCCTCGACGACGCCAGCCCGGCGGCCCGGCGCCTGGAGCGGCTGGTGGCCTGGCGCTGTCGGCGCTTCGGCCTGCCCTATGGCGACCAGGGCCTGTTGATCGCCCGGGCTTTCTATCGCCGACTCGGCGGCTATCGGCCGCTGGCGCTGATGGAGGACGTCGAACTGACGCGACGCATCGGGCGCCGGCGGCTGTGCGATCTCGAGACCGCGGCGCTGACCTCCGCCGAGCGCTATCGACGCTCCGGCTACCTCGTCAGAAGCGCGCGGAACCTGCTTTGCCTGGCGCTCTACCTGATGGGGGCGCCGATCGCCGCCGTGGCCCGGATCTACGGCTGAGTTCAGACGATGCGGGACCGGCCGGTCGTCATCGTTTTCACCAAGGCGCCCAGGCTCGGTGCCGTCAAGACCAGGCTGGCCCGCGACATCGACGCTTCCGCCGCCCGGCGCTTCCAGCACCAGACCGGCCACAAGCTGATCCAGCGGCTGGCGCGGCAGCCGCACTGGCGCCTGGTCTTGGCGGTAACACCGGACAACCATGCCCGACAGGGCCGCTTCTGGCCTTCCGGGATCGATCGGGTGGCGCAAGGCCCGGGCGATCTGGGGCAGCGCATGGCGCGCGCACTTCGCCGCTTTCCGGCCTCGCCGGTGCTCCTGATCGGCAGCGATATTCCGACGATCCGGCCATGCCACATCCGCCGCGCCTTCCAGGCACTCGGTTCCAACGACGTCGTCTTCGGCCCCGCCACCGATGGTGGCTATTGGCTAGTCGGCCTCGGACGACGGCGCGATCCGGCACGGCTTTTCCAGGGAGTTCGCTGGTCGACGGCCGACGCGCTTCGCGACACGCTTCGAGGCCTGCCTAGCGGCCGGCGCGTCGGCCTCGTCGACGAACTCGACGACATCGACAGCGGGATCGACTATTGGAATTGGAGGCGCGGCGCGCGCCGCTGACGGCCTACTCCGCCGCCGGTCTCTCATGCTCGCGCAATCGCGGCATCATCTCGGCGAAGTTGCAGGGCTGGTGGCGGATATCGAGCTGGTCTTTCAGGATATGGTCCCAGGCGTCCCGACAGGCGCCGGGAGAGCCCGGCAGGGCGAAGAGATAAGTGCCCTTGGCAACGCCGGCGGTGGCCCGCGACTGGATCGCCGAGGTGCCGATGAACTTGAAGCTGATGGTCCGGAAAAGCTCGCCGAAGCCGGCGATCTCTTTCTCGTAGACCTCGTGAAAGGCCTCCGGCGTGACGTCGCGCCCGGTGACCCCGGTACCGCCGGTGGCGATCACCGTCTCGACGCCCGGATCCTCGATCCAGTGCTGAAGCTGTTCTCGAATCAAGGCCTGCTCGTCGCGGACGATTTTTCGATCGGCCAACTCGTGCCCCGCCTCGAGGAGCCGCTCGACCAACAGATCTCCCGACTTGTCGTCGCTCTCGCCACGAGAATCGGAAACCGTCAGGACCGCGATGCGGACCGGACGAAAGGCGATCGATTGGCTAATTCCAGCCATTGTGCCGCGCCACCTTGAAGGTCTTCTTGTCGAGCGCGAGGTAGATCGGCCAATGCCCGGTGGCGACCGCGTCGAGGGACGGCGTATCCTGGCGCAGACGTTCGCGATAGATCCAGAAATTGGCCAACACCCGCTCGACGAAGAAACGCGTCTCTCGTGAGGGGATGCTCTCGATGAAGAGCAGCGGATCGTTACCGTGCGGCAGTTTCGCCAGCCAACGCTTCAGCTTCGATGGCCCACTGTTGTAGGCGATCGCGAGGTGAAAGAGATTGCCCCGGACACGGCGCTCCGCCAACAGATGCGCCAGGTAGCGCTGGCCGAGAGCAATGTTGAATTCGGGCGCCAGCAGCTTGTGCTTGCCGCGTCCCTTCAGCGAGCGGTCGTTGGCGACGTAGCTCGCCGTGTTCGGCATCAACTGCATCAGGCCATGCGCGCCGGCCTCGCTCTTGGCCTTGACGACGAAGCCGGATTCCTGGCGCATGAAGGCGAAAATCAAAGCACGGTCGACCTGATAGCCGCCCTCCGGCTCCCATGGCGGCATCGGAAACAGTGCCGCATCGAAGGCACGACCGCCGCCGTCGGCATAACTCCTGGCCAGCCGCAATTGCGTCGCCGGAATATCGAGACGGTTGGCGAGCCCGACCAGGGCCGCCCCCAGCGCCTCGCGGCCGCTCAGAAAAATGCCTTTCAGCTCGCGATCGGCGAGGTCGTGGCGCGCCACCCGGACCAACGCGATGACGCGCTTGATCGCCGGCATCTTCAACAGCAGATCGGCGTCGACTTGGCTCAACGGCGGCGCGCGCCAGCGAAAGCCGGTTTCCTTGCCCAAGAGCCGCGCCGCCAACAGGCCGTAGAAGGTCCTGGGATGGCCGGCGGCGATGACCAGCAATGGGTTCACCTTTTCCGGCCGGCGGCCGACCAAATAACTTCGGGCGGCCCAATAAGCGCCGGCGGCGATGTTCCAGGGCGATGCGACCTCCGATCGCCCCAGCGCCTCGAAATGGCGCCCCGCTACGTCGATGTGGCGCAGACGCCAGGCCGCCAGACCGGCGATCCAATCGGCGCTTTCGACCGTCAGACGCGAACGGTCGGCACTCCTCGATGCCAGCTCGAACGCCTTCTCTTCCTTGCCGGCATAGAAATACCCGGCGGCGACGCGCACCCTGGCGGCGTCATAGGCGGCGGCCGACAGCGGCTTCGCCTTATGGGCGCGGCCGAGACGCGCCAGCGCCTGCGTCGGCTTGCCACGGCGAACCCGTCGCGTGACCTCGCGGATCACCGAACGTTCGCGCTTCGATAGGCCCCGTGCTGGGCGCCCAGCCGCACTCTCCCCGCCCTCGTTGCGCGCCGACCAGGGGCCGAGCGAGAGCGACGGTCCCACCGGCCGTCTGGGCGCCTTGGCCCCGGGCGGACGTCGGCGAAGCGCCAACCGGTAGATTCGCCCCGCCTCCGGATGATCGCTATAGCGCGCCAGCCAACCCGCGAGCTCGTGATATTTGGAGCGATAGGCGGTCGGGTGCATATAGCGCTGGAACAGCACATGGCCGATCAGAATACGGTTGTGGAGGGCGGCGATTTCGGCATCCGCCGCCTGCCATTTGCCGTCCTTCTGCAGGGCGAAAATTCGTTGGTATCGAGCCGCGTCGATGCCCGACAGCACCTTCGGCGCTGCCGCTTCAACCGAGCTACGGGGCACCAGTGGCAATCGGCCAGCGGTCTCCAAAGTGGCCTCGGCCCGGACCTCCAGCGCCGCCAGCGAAAGCGCCACGAACGCCGTCGCGACGACCGCCAACGGACACGCGAACCGCGACCGCAACCGGGCCGCAAGCACGCCTCTAGCCCCCCCGACATCCACCGTACGCTTCAACGTCATGGCGATGTTCATAGTCGATTAAGAATTGGATTTCAATAAAAGTTGATTCATTTCCGCAACATATGGTTAACGGTTAATCATTTCACTACTATATATTGTGGGTCAACCGATTTCGTCCAACCGCATCTTGACGGAGAGAAAGTCGCTCCAGGAGTCTTTTTTCAGCGCCGGCTGGCACAGCAGGAAGGCGGGGTGATAGGTCGGCATGGCGAAAATATCAAGCCCTTCAACCTGATAGTCGAGCCAACGTCCACGCAGTTTGGTGATTCCCTCGCGCCGCTCCAAAAGCGTCGCCGCCGCGGTGCCGCCGAGGAAGACCAACACCCGGGGCGCCACCAGAGCGATCTGGCGGCGGATGAAGGGCAGGCACATCGTCGTCTCCGCCGGCGTCGGCTTGCGGTTGCCGGGCGGCCGCCAGGGCAGGATGTTGGTGATGTAGGCGTTTTTCCGATCGCGCCCGATCGAGGCCATCATCGCGTCCAGGAGCCGGCCACTGACGCCGACGAAGGGCAGGCCCTGGCGATCCTCGTCCGCCCCCGGTGCCTCGCCGATGAACATCACCGGCGCGTCCTCGGCGCCGTCGCCGAAGACCAGGTTGGTGGCGGTCCATTTCAAGGGGCACTCGTCGAAGCCCTCGAGCGCCCGGCGAAGCTCGGCCAGGCTATCCGCTCGGCCCGCCAGTTCGGCGGCACCGGCGGCCGCGGCCTCGGGATTTTCATGCGCCAGGCTCGCGGTCGGGCCCGGTCGTGGCGAGGCTGGTGGCGTCGCTTGGATGGCCGGTGGCGACCGCTTCGCCGGTGGCGCCTCGACGAGGCGATCGGGGGCCACCTCGCCGATCGCCTCATCGACGCCGGCCGCCAAATGCCATCGCAGATTTTCTATCGCTTCGCCGTGCCCAGACATCCGGGCAGGCTATCACGGCCGTGCCGGCCGGCCAAAGCGCGCCGCTCCGGCGTTGACCGGGTGGGAGTCGGCGCGGCATAACAGTATCAGCAAGCGGACGCTTCCGGCCGCGCCGACCGTTGTCCGAGGAGTGGATCGATGGAACGGGAATCGATGCAATACGACGTCGTCGTGATCGGCGGCGGACCGGCGGGGTTGAGCGCGGCGATCCGCCTGAAGCAGCTCGGCCAGCAGCAGGGCCGAGAGCTGGAGGTTTGTCTGCTCGAGAAGGGCTCCGAGATCGGCGCCCATATCCTCTCCGGCGCGGTGCTGGATCCACGTGCGCTGACCGAACTGATCCCAGATTGGGAGGAGCAGGGCGCACCCCTCGCCACCCCGGTGACGGCGGAGAAGTTCTGCTTTCTGACCCGGCACAACGCAATCCCGGTGCCCACACTGTTCCTGCCCGGCGCCATGCACAACAAAGGCAACTACATCATCAGCCTCGGTAACTTCTGCCGCTGGCTGGCCGAACGGGCGGAGGAACTGGGGGTCGAAATCTATCCCGGTTTCGCCGCCGCCAAGGTGCTTTATCACGAAGACGGTCGCGTCAAGGGCGTCGCCACCGGCGACATGGGCGTCTCGGCCAGCGGCGAGCCCAAGGACAGCTTCACGCCGGGTATCGAGTTGCACGCCACCTACACTTTTTTCGCCGAGGGCTGCCGCGGCTCGCTCACCAAGACGCTGTTCGACCGCTTCGAGCTGGCACGCGACTGCGAACATCAGAGCTACGGCATCGGCCTCAAGGAGCTCTGGGAGGTGCCCGACGCGGCCCATCGCCAGGGCCTGGTGATGCACACGGCCGGCTGGCCGGTGGACAACCGCACCTATGGCGGCTCCTTCCTTTATCATCTCGAAAACAATCAGGTCGTGATCGGCTTCGTCGTCGGCCTCGATTACGAGAACCCCTATCTCTCGCCCTTCGAAGAGTTCCAACGCTTCAAGACCCACCCCGTGATCGCCGAACACCTGGAGGGCGGCAAGCGGATCGCCTACGGCGCCCGGGCACTGAACGAGGGCGGCCTGCAGTCGATCCCGAAGCTGGTCTTTCCGGGCGGCGCGCTGGTGGGCTGTGCCGCCGGCTTCCTGAACGTGCCCAAGATCAAAGGCAGTCACAACGCCATGAAGACCGGCATGCTGGCCGCCGAGGCCGCTTTCGAGGCCCTTGTGGCGGCGGGCGAGGACGGGGCGACGGCGCCGGAACTCGACGCCTATCCGGAGGCCTTCCGCAATTCCTGGGTCCACAAGGAACTCCACGCGGCCCGGAACTTTCGGCCGGCGTTCCAGAAATGGGGCCTGATCGGCGGCACCATCTATGGCGGCATCGACCAGTCGCTGGGCGGCCGGCTGCCCTGGACGCTGCACCACGGCGCGCCCGACCATGCCCGATTGAAGCCGAAGGAGACCTCGAAGCCGATCGATTACCCCAAGCCCGACGGAAGCCTCAGTTTCGACAAGCCTTCCTCGGTCTTCATCTCGAACACCAATCACGAAGAAGACCAGCCGGTGCACTTGAGGCTGAAGGACGCCAGCGTGCCGATCGACGTCAACCTGGCCCGTTTCGATACGCCCGAAGAGCGGTTTTGCCCGGCCGGCGTCTACGAGATCCTACGCGACGACGACGGCGGCAACCCGCGCCTGCAGATCAACGCGCAGAACTGCGTGCACTGCAAAACCTGCGACATCAAGGACCCGACCCAGAATATCGACTGGGTGGTGCCGGAGGGTGGTGGTGGCCCCAACTATCCGAACATGTGAGGATCCGGATCGACGGGCGAGGGGTTGCGAAGGCAAAGCCTTGAAACGGCGGCCGACCGGGCTATTTGTTACGCGATGAATTGGTGAGGGCGGATGCATTCGGAGGGCGAGGGTGACGGCTGAAGCCAAATTCGGGCATTCCGCGATCGTGCGTAGTCTGCGCCTCGGCGCGGCGCTCTGCCTGCTGCTGACGGCTGGTATCTTCGCCGGTTGCGTGGCCGACCGGACCGACGCCTTGAGCGTCGGAGAGGCCAAGGCGCAAACCGTCGAGTCCCCGCTCGGCAGCTACCTCGCCGGCCGGCACGCCCGCCGGCAGCGGGACACCAAGACGGCGGTGGACTTCTTCAACGCGACCCTGGCCGAGGACCCGGGCAACCTGCCGCTGCAACACCGGACCTTCCTGCTGATGTTGGCCGAAGGCCAGATCGAGCGCGCCCTCGGGATGACCGACCGGCTGGCGGCGGATCCCAAGACCTCGCGCATGGTGAAGCTGGTGCTGACCCTGGATCGGATCCGCAAAGGCCGTCACGACGACGCCGAGGCGGAGCTGGGCGCGCCGCCGAAGCGGGGCTTCGGCGCCCTCCTGAAGCCGTTGATATTGGCCTGGATCGAGGCCGCGAGGGGCGATCGGGCAGGCGTCGCCGAAGCCCTCGGGGTCCTGGAGAAGAACGACGCCTTCACCGCCTTCGGCACCTACCACGCGGCGCTGATCCACGACTTTCTGGGTGATAGCCAGGCCGCCCGCGAGGCCTACGAGGCGACCCGCGAGAAGGGTGGCGTCACCACCTCGATCACACTCGGCTACGGCTCTCTGTTGCGTCGGATGGGCGAGCCCGAGACGGCGATGGCCGCCTATCGCGAGTTGCTGGCGCGGGCGCCGGAGAATCCGGCCGTTCTCGAAGCGGTCGCCGACCTGGAGGCGGGGCGACCGGCGAAACGTCGGATCGACAGCATCGCCGCGGGCGTCGCCGAGGCGCTTTACGGCGCCGCTGGCGCCCTGGCGCGGGAACGCGGCGGCGACGCCGCGCGCATTTACACCCATCTGGCACTCTTCATGCGCCCGGACTTCGCCGCCGCGCGGATGCTGCTGGGCGAGATCATGGAGCGCGATCGGCGCTGGGAAGACGTGATCGCCACCTACCGGCAGGTGGCGAAATCCTCGCCCTATTATTGGGAAGCCCAAATTCGCGTCGCCACCGGCCTGGACCGTCTGGAACGCGTCGACCAGGCGATCGAGACCTTGACCCGAATGACCGAGGACCGGGCCGACGATACGATCGCCGTGATCGCGCTGGCCGACCTGTTGCGCGCGCATGAACGCTATTCCGACGCCGCGCGCGCCTATGACCGGGCGCTGGCCCGCGTCACCGAGCCGGAGACGCGGCACTGGACGCTCTATTATGCCCGCGGCATCGCCCGCGAGCGGATCAAGGAATGGGCCAGCGCCGAGGCCGATTTCCTGAAGGCGCTGGAACTCAGGCCCGACCACCCGCTGGTCCTGAACTACCTTGGCTATTCCTGGGTCGAACAGGGCCGCAACATGGAAAAGGCCCGCAAGATGATCGAGAAGGCCGTCGCGCAGCGGCCGAACGACGGCTACATCGTCGACAGTTTGGGCTGGGTCCTCTACCGGTTGGCGGACTACGAGGGGGCGACCAAGCATTTGGAGCGGGCGGTCGAGCTGAAACCCCAGGATCCGATCATCAACGACCATCTGGGCGACGCCTTGTGGCAAGTCGGTCGGCGCCTCGAGGCCCGCTTCCAGTGGCGCCACGCCTTGGCGATGGACCCGGAGGAAGCCGAGATTCCGAAGCTGAAGGCGAAGATAGAGAGGGGCCTCGCCAGCGTCGCCCGGGGCGACAGCGGCGGTTGATGGCGGCGGCCGGCGACAGGGTGGCGGTGGCCCGGCCGGCCCGCGCCAAGATAAATCTCTACCTGCACCTCTTGGGCCGGCGCGCCGACGGCTATCACTTGCTCGACAGCCTGATCGTCTTCGCCGAGGCCGGCGACGAGATCCGGGTGGCACCGGCGGACAGGCTCTCGCTGGCACTCGAGGGGGCCTTCGCCGAGACCCTGGCGGCGGCGCTCGAAGACCCCGAGGACAACTTGGTGCTGCGGGCGGCCAGGGCGCTGGCGGATACAGCGAGCGTCGAGGCCGGCGCCCAGATCGACTTGCAGAAGCGGCTGCCGCCGGCGGCCGGGATCGGTGGCGGCTCCAGCGACGCGGCGGCGGTGCTGCTGGCTCTCGCCGAGCTTTGGCGCCTCGAACTCGAGCCGGAAGCGCTGGCGCGGCTCGGGCTGGGGCTCGGCGCCGACGTCCCGGCTTGCCTGGCGCAGCCGGAAAGCGTCTTCGTCGGCGGCGTCGGCGAGCAGGTGCTGGCGGCGCCGGTGCTACCGCCGGCGGCGGTGCTGCTGGTCAACCCGGGCATCGCCCTGGCCACCGCCGAGGTCTTTCGCACCTTCGACGGCAATTGGTCGGCGCCGGCCCGCTTCGAGACGGCGCCGGCCGACGCCGCCGGCCTCGCCCACCTGTTGGCGGCACGCTCGAACGACCTGGAGCGGGCGGCGATCTCGCTGGCGCCGGAAGTGGCCGAGGTGCTGGCATTGCTGGATGGTCTGCCGGAGGTTCTATTCGCGCGGATGAGCGGCAGCGGCGCCACCTGCTTCGCCCTCTTCGCCGAACTGGCGGCGGCGCGCCGGGCCGAGGTAGCGCTGGCGGCGGCGCGGCCCGGCTGGTGGGTACTCGCGGCCCGGCTGGCACCGGCGGCCAGCCGAGGGCCGGGCGGAATCGGGCTTTGACCGAGCGCCGCGACTTGTGCCAATAAGACGCCGCCGGCGCGCGCTAATGGGGCGTAGCCAAGAGGTAAGGCATCGGGTTTTGGTCCCGTGATCCCAGGTTCGAATCCTGGCGCCCCAGCCAATTCTGAGATGGTCGCCGTTTTCGTGAGGCCCAGCTACAGCCGACACCCTTGTCGCCGGCCCCAGGTGCGGCGCGGCGCGTTCGGGGTTATGCTGGCGGAACCGCTGCAACCGTGGACGCGAGGGAAGCTGGAGACATGCGACAGGACTACGACGCCATCGTCATCGGGGCCGGGATCATCGGTGCCGCGGTCGCCTTCGAGCTGGCCAAGAAAGGTTGGCGAACGCTCTCCGTCGACCGGCTGCCGGCGGCGGGCTACGGCTCGACGGCCGCCTCCTGCGCCATCATCCGGACCCACTATTCGACCCTCAACGGTGTCGCGATGGCGCACGAGAGCTATTTCTACTGGAAGGACTGGGCCGGCTATGTCGGCGGCGGCGACGAAAGCGGCCTGGCCGAATACCGCAACACCGGCTGCCTGGTGATGAAGACCGAGCTGAACCAGTATCTGGGGCCGATCTGCCGTAACCTGGATGCCTTGGAGATCCCCTGGGAGGACTGGGACCTGGAGCAAATCCAGGCGCGTTTTCCCTTCTACGATCTCGGCCGGTTCGGCCCGGCGAAGCGCCCCGACGATGCCGGTTTCGGCGAGAGCGACGGCGGCAAGTTGGCCGGCGGCGTCTTCTTCCCGCTGGCCGGCTATGTCACCGACCCCCAGCTCGCGACCCACAATATCCAGCGCGCCGCCGAGGCGGCCGGCGCCGGGTTCCTGTTCAACGCCCGCATCACCGAGATCCGCCAGGCCGACGGCCGCGTCGCCGGCGTTACCCTGGATGACGGCCGCGCCATCGATGCCCCGGTGGTGGTCAACGTCGCCGGCCCGCATTCGGCCCAGATCAACGCCATGGCCGGCGTCGAAGCCGGCATGAAGATCCGGACCCGGGCCCTGAAGCAGGAGGTGGTGCACGTGCCGGCACCCGCCGGCTTCGACTACGAGGCCGACGGCATGGTGACCTCCGACAGCGATATCGGCTGCTATGCCCGGCCCGAGCTCGGCAACCATATCCTGGTCGGCAGCGAGGACCCGGAATGCGACAGCCGCGAATGGGTCGACCCGGACGACTACGACGGCAATTTCACCGAGCAATGGCGGGTGCAGGCGCTGCGCAAGGCGCAACGCATCCCGAGCCTGCCGATCCCGAGCCGGATGCAGGGCGTCGTCGACCTCTACGACGTCTCCGACGATTGGATTCCGATCTACGACAAATCCGACCTGGCCGGCTTCTACATGGCCTGTGGCTCCAGCGGCAACCAGTTCAAGAACGCCCCCGTGGCTGGCGCCCTGATGGCCGAATTGATCGAGAAATGCCAGGCCGGCCACGACCACGACGCCCGGCCGGTAAGCTTCGCCTGCCGGCACACCGGCCGGGCGATCGACCTCCGCTTCTGTTCCAGGCGCCGCGAGATCAACCCAAACTCGAGCTTCACGGTGCTGGGCTGAGCGGCCGTCACTTGTTTAGAAAATTCAACGGCTGGCCCGGCCTCGGCCATTCGCAAGCGACGAGGCGGCCGGTGGTGGATAGGGTGATGTAGGCGGTTCGGAGGTCGGGGCCGCCGAAGCAGATGTTGGTGGCGGCCTCCTCGCCCGGGGTCGCGAGGTGGTCGATAATGCCGCCTTCGGCCGCGATCACGGTGATGCCGGCCTTGACGATGGTGCCGACGCAGATGTTGCCGGCGCTATCGAGGGCCAGCGAGTCGAAGAGCCGGAAATCCGGCGCGCCGGCGAGCAAGCGGCCGTGCTGCCAGCGGATCTCGCCCTGCCCCTTGACGATCCGGCCGGGTCCTGAGATCTCGTAGACCCAAAGCCGCGCGGCATGGGTTTCGGCGACGTAGAGCCATTTCTCGTCGGCCGATAGACCTATCCCGTTCGGGTCCTCGATCGGGTGGATCACCTCGATGATTTCGCTGCCGTCGGGCTGGGCGTAGAAGACGCCGCCCCGGTCGCGCTCGCGCCAGCGGGCCTTGCCGTGATCGGTGAACCAGATGCCGCCGTGGCGGTCGAGCACCAGGTCGTTCGGCCCCCGCAAGGGTTCGCCATCGCATTCGGTATAGAGCACCTCGACCTCGCCCGTCTCGAGGTCGACCCGCTCGATCCGGCCACCCGAATAATGCTCGTCCTGCAGGCCGGCCAACAGCCGATCGCCCTTCTGGTGCCAGCGAAAGCCGCCGTTGTTGCAGAGGTAGCATTTGCCGTCGGCGCCGATGGCGGCGCCGTTCGGGCCGCCGCCGGGCTCCGCCACCACCTCGACCCGGCCGTCGGGCTTGACCCGAGATAGGGTGCCGCGGGCGATCTCGACCACCAAGACGTCGCCGTCGGGCAGCGCCACCGGGCCCTCGGGGAACTTCAGGCCGGAGGCGACCTCGCGCAGCTCGATCATGGCGCCGCCCCTTGGTTGCGCCGGGGCTCGTAGATCGCGGTGTGCTTGATCACGGCGAGCGGCGCCTCGCCACGGCCGAGCGCCAGTACTTCCAGCTCGACGAACTTGTGCCCCTTGCGCTCGTAGTTGGCGAGGACACGGGCCCGCGCCGATAGGGGTGCATCGACCTCGGCGGTGGCCAGATGCTGGATCTCGCTGGCGACATGGATCCAAGGACCCAGCAGAACGTTCTCGCGCAGCACCCAGTTGGCGAGGCGCAACAGATATCCCGGATGGACCAAGCCCTGATCGGCGTAGAGCGCCAAATCCTCGCGCACGTCGGCAAGATATTCGGGCGCCAGGGCAGTGCTATAGACGCATTCGAAGACGCCGAGCGATGCCCCCGGCGGCAGCGATTCGGGTGCCGCCGGTGGTTTCGTCTCCGGCAACGGCAGCTTTGGGTAGTCCACCAACGATGGCGCCGGCGGGGCCGCCCGGGGCAAGCTCGCGGTGCCGGTGGCGCAGCTTTCGCCCCGGCTTTCCGCGACGATCTCGAGGCTGCCAGCGGCGCCGTCCGCTACCTGGATCAGCGCCGTCTCGCCCTCGTAGATCGGCTTCAGCAGCTTGACGGTCATGGCGCCCCGCTCGAGCCAGGCGCGGCCCCAGCGGGCCACCGGTGCGTGCGTCATGTAGGCGTAGACGTCGACGCCCGGCACCAGGCCGCCGGCGAAGCCGTATTGCTTGGCGACGGCGTCGTCGTGGATCTTGTTGTCGGAGGTCCGGGCGCTGTTATAGGCGCTGACCTCATGGATGCTTTCCAAGGTAATGCTCACTATGACCGCTCCGACGATGGCAATTGGATGGTCGGTGAGCTTAGACTCAAAACTGCTGAATCGGAATACAGCCAAGGAGGATCGCGATGCTGATCGCCGCCGACAACATGGAAAAACTGCTCTGCGTCGAGATGCGACGGCGCGGCATCCCACGCGGCTTCAAGTGGCGGATCTACGAGGTCGCCCGCGAGACCGAGGCAGAACCGTTGATGCTGGCGGCGGCGCGCCCCTTGGCGGGCGACGCGATGCGGGTCGCGCTGGTGACCGGCGCCTGGGTGCCCGAGCAAATGCCGGTCGGCGAAAGCGACGGTCCCTACGGCACCGTGGTGCTGGCCCGCGCGCTGCAGCGGATCGGCCACCAGGTCGCCATCTACACCGATCCGGAATGCGCCCCGCCGATCGAATTCCTGGCCCACCAACTGGGCTCGGACGCGGCGGTGGTCGGCGTCGAGCGGGGCGCCGAGGCGGTCAACCGGGGCATCGTCGAGGCGAGCGACGCGATCGTCGCCATCGAGCGCCTGGGCCAGAACCCCAACGGCCACCTCTACTCGATGAACGGCTTTCGGCTGACCGACGAGCAGCACGCCTTCGACGACTGTTTCAGGGCGATGCGGGCGGCCGGCAAGCCGACGATCTCGATCACCGACGGCGGCAACGAGATCGGCTACGGAAAAATTCGCGAGGCCCTGATCCAGGCCCTGCCCGGTCTCAACCTGGCGGAGCGGACGGAATGCGGCGGCGGCATCGTTTGCGCCACCGACTGCGACGTGCTGGTGGTCGCCAACAGCTCCAACCTCGGCTGCTACGGCGTCGTCGGGGCCTTGGCGCTGTTGCGGGAGGATGCCTCGCTCTGCCACCGGCCCGAGGACGAGATCGCGTTGCATCACGTCGGCGTCGGCCTCGGCTTGATCGACGGCGGCGGTGGCGGCGCCGTGCCCTGGTGCGACGGGATCCCGGCCGAGGCCAGCGCGGCACTGGTGCTGCTGGTCCGGAACATCGTCGAGCGGGCGCTGGAGCAGCCGCGCGAGCGTGCCTTCCGAGCCGGCGCATTGCACTGGCCCGGCCGAGCCGCCAGTATGCGCCCCGTGATGACGGAATACCTGTATGACGAGACCCTAAAACGGCGCGTCGCCGGCAACGTCGCCGGCTTTCAGGCCAGAAGCGGCGATGCGAACGGCCGCAAGCGGGCCGCGGTCGCGGTGGTGCTGGTCGCCGACGACGCCGGCGAGGGCGCGGTCGTGGTCACCAAGCGAGTGCCGAGACTGCGCACCCATTCCGGGCAATGGGCGATGCCGGGCGGCCGCGTCGACGCCGGCGAGACGCCCGAGGCCGGGGCGCTCCGCGAGTTGGCGGAGGAGGTCGGGCTAGAGCTGACGGCGGCGGCGATCCTGGGCGTCCTCGACGACTATCCGACCCGGTCCGGCTATCTGATCCGTCCGGTCGTGGTCTGGGCCGGGCCCGAGGCCCGCTTCACCCGCAACCCGGATGAGGTCGCCAGCATCCACCATTTTCCCTTGCGGGAGCTGGACCGGCCGGATTCGCCCCGGATCTTCTCGATCCCCGAAAGCGACCGCCCGGTGATCAAGCTGCCTTACAACGACACCGAGATTTACGCCCCCACGGCGGCGATGCTGTATCAGTTTCGCGAGGTCGGCGTGCACGGCCGCCATACCCGGGTCGACGGCTTCGACCAGCCGGTCTGGGCCTGGCAATGAGGGCGTTCTGGACCGCGGCGCTGGCGGTCCTTCTGCTGTCGGCGGCCTGCGTGCCGGTCTCGACGCATCCGCTCTCCGATCCGAAGACCGCCCGGCTGATTCCCGGTCTCGCCGGCGCCTGGCGGGCGATAATCGAGGGCGAGCAGGCGATCCTGCACGTGCTGCCCCGGAACGATCGCCTGGCCGAGTTGCTGGTGGTCTCGCTACGCGACGCCCGGGACACAGCTCGCGGCGATTGGATGGCCTTCACGCTGTTCCCGAGCCGGATCGGCGGCGACGACTACGCCAACCTGCGCTTCGTCGGCCAGAGCGGCGAGGGCGAGCCGGACCTGCCGGAGGGCTATATCTTCGCCCGCTTTCGTCTGGCTGCCGACGACACCCTCGACATCTGGACGATGCGGGCCGAGGCGGCCCGCGAAGCGATCGAAGGCGGTCTCCAAGGCGAAGTCAAGGAAGCCAAATGGGTCGACGAGATTCGCTTCACCGCCTCGACGGCGATACTTCGGGCTTATCTCGAAAAACACGGGCCGGTAGCGCTGTTCAAGGAACATCTCGGTAGCTTTCGGCGCTGGAAGCGGCCCTGACGGCTTGGTGCCGGCGGCGCCGGTTGCTAAGCTCGGGCTTGATTGAGTGGGAGCATACGAATGACCGAGGCCGATGACGGACCCGCCTGGGCCCATGAGCTTTACGAATTCCTGCGCGGGCAAGGGGTCGGAATCTTCAGCTACGTCCCCGACGCCGGTCACAAGGTGTTGATCAACAGATCGCTGGCCGACCCGGAGGCGGAGTCGATCCCGCTGACGACGGAGGAAGAGGGCGTGGCGCTGGCGGCCGGTGCCCATCTCGGCGGCGCCAAGTCCGTGCTGATGATGCAGTCGAGCGGCGTCGGCAACTGCATCAACATGCTCTCGCTGGTGCAGACCGGCCGTTTTCCCTTCCTCGGCCTCGTTTCCATGCGCGGCGATTTCGGCGAGGGCAACCCCTGGCAGATGCCGATGGGCCGTTCCACTCAGCCGGTGCTGGAGGCGATGGACGTGATGTGCATCCGCGCCGAGACCCCGGAGGACGTGATTCCGAGCGTCGATGCCGCCCTCACCATGGCCTACCAATCCAACGTCGCCGCCGCGGTGCTGTTGACCCAGCGCCTGATCGGCGCCAAGGCCTTTTGAGGGAGCGACCGATGAGCGAAAACGATAGCAACCTCGGCACCATGGACCGGGGCGTCGCGGTGCCGAAGCTGTTGGGCGATACGGATGATTTTCTGATCGTCACCGGCCTCGCCGGCAGCGCCCGCGACGTCGCCGCGATCGCCAAGGAGAAGGCCAACGTCTTCTACCTGGCCGGCGCCATGGGCGGTGCCGTGGCGATGGGCCTCGGCCTGGCCCTGGCACAGCCGGATCGAAAGGTGCTGGTCGTCACCGGCGACGGCGAGTTGTTGATGAACGTCGGCACGCTCGCCACCGTCGCGGTGCGGAACCCGCCCAACCTCTCGATCATCTGCGTCGACAACGGCCACTATGGCGAGACCGGCTTCCAGCAGAGCCACACCAGCCTCGGCACCGACCTGGAGGCGATGGCCATCGGCGCCGGCATCAAGAGTTCGCGCACGGTCGCGAGAGAGGACCAGATCGCCGAGGCATCGAGCCTGATCCGGCAGTCGAACGGTGCCTCCTTCGTGCTGCTGAAGGTCGGCACCGAGGCTTCGCCCCGCTTCAAGCGTTCGCTGGACGCGACCCGCAACAAGGTCCGTTTCCGCGACACGTTGTTGGACTAGCCCCGTGCCGACGGCCGAGGAAAGCGCGCTGGCGCTGATGGACCAGTATATCGCCGCCCTGAACGAGCACGACAGCGAGGCCATGCGGGCGGTTTTTCACTTCCCCCACTACCGCTTCGCCGGCGGCAAGGTCACCGTCTTCGAGCGGCCCGAGGACCTGAGCTTCGCCGAGTTCGAGAGGCGAGCCAGGGCCGACGGTTGGGCCAGGAGCGAATGGGACCAGCGCCGCGTGCTCCAGGCCGGCCCCGACAAGATCCACCTCGAGGTTCGCTTCACCCGCTACCGCGACGACGGCTCGGCCATCGGCAGCTACCAATCGATCTGGATCGCCACCCACAAGAAAGACCGCTGGGGCATCCTGGCGCGATCGAGTTTCGCGGGCTGAGGGTACGCCGCGCTATAGCCCCAGGATCAGCTTCGCGACGATGCTGCGCTGGATCTCGTTGGAGCCGCCGTAGATCGAGGCTTTGCGCAAGTTCAGGTACTTGCCGGTGGCCGACATCGCATAGTCGGGGCCGATCGCGGACTCGTTGGCGCCGAAGCCCAAGACGTTGGCGTCGAAGGGATTGGCGTAATAGGCCACCGCCTCGACGGCGAGCTGGCTGATCTCCTGCAGAACCTCGGTGCCGCGGCATTTTAGGATCGATGACTCCGCCCCCACCCGCTGGCCGGCCGAGAGCGAGGAGAGGGTCCGGAGCTCCGTCATCTCCACCGCGCGAGCCTCGATCTCGAGGTGGCACAATTTTCGCCGGAAGGCATCGTCCTCCAACAGTGGCCTGAGCCCGGCGCGTTCTTGGGCGGCGATTTGGCGAACCCGCTCCAGGCCCCCCTGCAGCATGCCGGCATAGGCGTTGCCGCGCTCGAACTCCAGCAGGTACTTGGCGATGGTCCAGCCCTTGTTCTCCTCGCCAACCCGGTTCGATTGCGGTACCCGGACGTCGGTGAAGAAGACCTGATTGACCTCGTGTTCGGGCGCCGATGACCGATCCAGCAGCAGCAGCGGCCTAACCTCGATGCCCGGCGAGGTCATCTCGATCAGCAAGAACGAGATCCCTTCCTGGCGCTTGCCCTCGGTCGAGGTCCGGACCAGGCAGAAGATCCAGTCGGCATCCTGCGCTCGGGTGGTCCAGATCTTGGTGCCGTTGACGATGTAATCCTCGCCATCGGCGATCGCCCGGCATTGCAACGAGGCCAGATCCGAGCCCGCGCCCGGCTCCGAATAGCCCTGGCACCACCAGTCCTCGGAAGCGAGGATGCGGGGCAGGAAATAGGCCTTCTGCTCATCGCTGCCGAAGGCCATGATCACCGGCGCCACCATCTTCAGGCCAAAGCTCAAGACGCGTGGGCTGCCGGCCCGCGCCATCTCGGTCTCGTAGATGTACTTCCGGGTCGCCGACCAGCCGGGGCCGCCATGCTCGACCGGCCAGTTGGGCGCGATCCAGCCCTTGGCGTGCAGCGCCTGCTGCCAGCGCAGGTGGTCTTCCCGGTAGAGATAGCCGGACATCGACTTCGCCGCCCGGGCCCGCATATCGGCGGTGTAATGTTCGGCGACGAAGTCCTGGACCTCGGCCCGAAAGGCCTCGTCCTCGGCGCTGAATTGGACGTCCATGCCGCTCCCCGGCAGGTCTGCGAAGCTGCGCGCCGGCTCAGCAGACCTCGAAGAGGCCGGCCGCACCCATGCCGCCGCCGATGCACATGGTGGTGACGACGTGCTTGGCGCCGCGCCGCTTGCCCTCGATCAGGGCGTGCCCGACCATCCGGGCGCCGCTCATGCCGAAGGGGTGGCCGATCGAGATCGCGCCGCCGTTGACGTTCAGGGTCTCGTTCGGGATGCCGAGCTTGTCGCGGCAATAAAGCACCTGCACCGCGAAGGCCTCGTTCAACTCCCAGAGGTCGATGTCGTCCACCGTCAGGCCGGTCCGCTCCAACAGCCGCGGCACCGCGTAGACCGGGCCGATGCCCATCTCGTCGGGCTCGCAGCCGGCGACCGTGAAGCCCCGGAAATAGCCCAAGGGCTCGAGGCCGCGCCGTTCGGCCTCGCCCGCCTCCATGACGACGCAGGCGGACGCTCCGTCGGAGAGCTGGCTGGCGTTGCCGGCGGTGATGTGGCCGTCCGGCCCGGTTACCGGCTCCAGCCCGGCCAGGCCCTCGGCGTTGGTGGTGGGCCGGTTACCTTCGTCCCGCTCCAGCAGAACGGCTTCTTCCGAGGTCTCGCCGGTCGCCTTGTCGACCACGATCTTGGTCGTGGCGAGCGGCACGATCTCGTCGTCGAAGGCGCCCGACTGCTGGCCGGCGGCGGTCCGCAGCTGGCTCTGCAGCGAGAACTCGTCCTGAACTTCGCGGCTGACCTGATAACGGTCGGCGACGGTCTGCGCGGTCTTCAGCATGGCGTCGTAGACCGAGGGCTTGTTCTCGTCGATCCACTCGTTGTGGCCGTGGAACTTGTTGGCGTGCTCGTTCTGCACCAGGCTGACGCTTTCGAGGCCGCCCGCCACCATGACAGGCACGCCCTCGACGATGACCCGGCCCGCCGCCATCGCGATGGTTTGCAGACCGGACGAACAGAACCGATTCACCGTGGTGCCGGAAGTGGTGACCGGCAGGCCGGCCCGGATCGCCGACTGACGGGCGATGTTGCCGCCGGTGGCGCCTTCCGGGTTGGCGCAGCCCAGGATCACGTCCTCGACCTCCGGCCCTTCGAGGCCGGCGCGCTTGACCGCGTGTTCGATCACATGGCCGCCCAAATCGGCGCCGTGGGTGTTGTTGAAGGCACCCCGAAAGGCCTTGCCGATCGGCGTGCGCGCGGTGGAGACGATGACGGCTTCTCGCATGACGGCGTGTCCTTCCCAAGATGCGATATAGGCTTCGGCCCATTATAGCGGCGGCGGCGTGGCGTTGCCAACGCGACGGCCGAACGCGACGGCCGAACGGCCTGGGAGCATTCTAAATAAACGCGGGGGATGGTCGGCCGAAGATATGCCGACGCGTTCTAATGAGGCTTCTTGCCGCCGTCCAAGATACAATTCACTTTACTAAGACTGTCTATATCCTCGATGGTGATTTCGACATCGTCACCAAGCGCGCGACAGAGACGTTCCTTGACGTCCTTCAACTCGACGGCTTCGGCCTCTTCGTCGGTCAAGGTTTCGTACGACAGGGCGACCATGAGAATCCGCTCCCGTACCGCCTCGGGCAGTTCGGGCGCCACCTCGTCGGCGAATTGCTCGAACGGCGCCTTGTCCGCGCCGGAGACGCCGTAGGACTGAGCGATCAAATCGAATATCCGCATTGGTGTCGGCATTAGGAATCACCTGTACTGTGATAGCCGGGCAAGAGCATGCTGCGCCGAGCGATCATCATGATAAAAATAGCGTCCGTCATTGCCGGTGGCAAATCGTCGCATTCCCGGAAGAGTAACATTTCCGGGTACCAATTGCATCCCGCATGCGTTTCGATACCAGTCGAACAGGCCTTGGCCACCAGCGGGCGCCGCGTGTAGCCAAACCCGACCGTCGTGGCCACGAGCCAAGGATCGTTGGATCGCGAGATCGATCAGGGCTTGTCCGCCGAGTTTCGGAATTTCGTCTCGGCGCGCGATTGCCGTAAGGCAAGCCTCGGGTGCCGCGCTCATGTAATAGACGTAGACGGCGCCGAAATCTGGGTCCATCGGATAGACGGTGTCTTCGAGTAGACAGACCAAGGCACTCGGGTAAGCGGTCGTGGCACCGCTCACCATCAAAGCGAAAATGCTCGGCGACTGCCGGATGCCTATGACGGCGGCCATCCTGCTGATGTTCCGCCAGTTCCAACCGCTGTCGGGCCGGCCGAGCGCCGCGATGCAATGCTGTATATCGCGCTGCCACGTATTCAACACTCCGACCGAGTTGATCCGCTGGAACGCGATGCCGATCGACAAGCCGTTCGCCAGTGGGAGAGACCGAATCATTTCATGAGAACGCGGAACAGCCACATAAGGAAGGATTACACGTCAAATGGTGAATATATTGTTATAATTACGACTTAATGTTGTCAATCACGATTTTCAATATCATTTTTGGTGCAGCCTCTGCATGATTTACTTCATATAGTGGTGGCCCTATCCTTGTGAAGCAGGTCCGCCGGCGGCCCGTCTTCGTTAACCGACGGGCCGGCGGCGGCTGGCTTGGTCAGATGATGCTGTCCTTGGGGAAGTCGGGCTTACGCTTCTCCAGGTGGCTGGCCAGGCCCTCGCGGGGCTCCGGTCCGGTGAAGCCCAGCATCTCGAGGCCGAGGGAGGCGTCGAACGCCGGCCCGGCCATCCGGTACCAGTTGTTGAGCGCGTATTTGGTCCAACGGATCGCGGAGGGGGCGCCGTTGACCAGTTTGGTCACGACCTCCATCGACTTCGCCTCCAGCTCGTCGTCCTCGACGCAGAGCGAGACCAGGCCGATCCGCTCGGCCTCGGTGCCGTCCATCGGCTCGCAGAGCATCAGGTAGTACTTGGCCTTGGCCATGCCACAGAGCAACGGCCAGTTGATCACGGCGTGATCGCCCGCCGCCACGCCGAGCCTGGTGTGGCCGTCGACGATCCGGGCCGATTTGCCGGCGATCGAGATGTCGGCCAGAAGTGCTGCCACCAAGCCGGCGCCGACGGCGACGCCGTTGATCGCCGAGACCGTGGGCTTGCCGCAGTTGATGATGTTGTAGACCAGGTCGCGGGCTTCCTTCCAGGCCCGGACGAGGGCCTTATGGTCGGTCATGTTCTCCTCGATCATGCCGAAATCGCCGCCCGACGAGAACGCCTTGCCCTTGGCGCGAAGCAGCACGGCGGAGATCGTATCGTCGTCGTCGATATCGCGCCAGATGTAGGCCATCTCACGGTGCCCGTCTTGGTCGAGCGAGTTGTAGGTCTCGGGCTTGTTGAAGGTGATCCGGAGCACCCGGTCCATCGGGCGGTCGATCTCGAGGCTTTTGTATTTGTCGAAGCGGTCGGCCATGGCGTCTCTCCCAGGGGGTTGTCGATGCTTGGATAGTAGCAACGATTTCTCGGCGACGGCGCCGGACCTGTCAATTGCCCTGGTCAATCAGCCGGGTCGATCATCGCCTTCCCGAAAGCGCCCGATCAGGTCGGCCTGGAGGTCAAGAAGAGGTAACACCTCGTCGGCCCCAGCGGAGGGCAGGTTGAAGACGACGCGGGCGGCGCCGGTTTCGACGTAGCGCTCGACCTCGCCCGCCTCTGCTTCGGCACCGAAGACCGAGACCGGCACCTCGTCCGGCCCCCGGCCCGCCGCGGCCGCCATCTCCCAGAAGCGTGGCATCACGTCGGCGAGCTCATAGCCCGGCCGGTGCGCGTGCGGCGCCCAGCCATCGCCATAGGCCAGCGCCCGCCTGGCGCCGTGCGGGAACTCGCCGCCGACGATCACCGGCGGGTGCGGCTTCTGCGCCGGTTTCGGCCAAGTTTTCATCGGTGGGATTTCGACATGAGTGCCGTGGTATTCGGCCTCGGGCTCGGTCCAGATCGCCCGCATCGCCGCCACCCGTTCGGCCATCACTTGGAATCGCTCGGCGAAAGCGGTGCCGTGGTCGGCCATCTCCTCGGCGTTCCAGCCGGCGCCGATGCCGAAGAGGAAACGGCCTTCCGACAATGAATCGAGGCTGGCCACCGCCTTCGCCGTCTGGATCGGGTCGCGCTGCGCCACCAGACAGATCCCGGTCGCGAGCTTCAATCGCCGGGTCGCGGTCGCCGCCGTCGCCAGCGCCACGAAGGGGTCGACGACGTCGTAGTATTTTCGCGGCAACTCGCCGCCCTGGGGCCAGGACGAGCTTCGCGAAGAGGGGATGTGGGAATGCTCCGGGAGCCAGAGGGATTCGAACCCGCGCTCTTCCAAGGCCCGGGCCACCGCCGCCGGCGTCATCGAATAGTCGGTACAGAACATGGTCGCGCCGAACCGCATCGCCGTTCCTCCGCTGGCCGGGGCAATGAAAACTGGACGGCGAAAGCCTAGGTGAGGCCTACCGGCCGGGCAAGGCGGAGCATGGTATAGGCGCTCGAATCATGCTAAACGGCAAACCATGAGCATCAAGATCGCGCGCTTTGGAATCGGCGATATCGTCCGGCACCGAATTCACCCCTTCCGGGGCGTGATCTTCGACGTCGACCCAACCTTCTCCAACACCGACGAGTGGTGGCAATCGATTCCCGAGGAATCGCGCCCCCGAAAGGACCAGCCTTTCTACCACTTGCTGGCGGAGAACGAGCAGACTTCGTACATCGCCTACGTCTCCGAGCAGAACCTGCTGCCCGACGAAAGCGGCGATCCGGTCTCGCACCCGCAAGTCCGCGATATCTTCACGGGCCTGCACGACGGCCGCTACGTATTGCGCGACGGCACCGCCAACTGGAAAGTTCGACGGAGGCCGACGCCGCCTGGCCTATTCCGGCACGATGATCGGGTCCAGCGCCGGCTTGCCGAGCACCATGTCGGCCCCCTTCTCGCCGATCATCATGGTCCCGGCGTTGAGATTGGCCGACAGCATGGCCGGCATCACCGAGGCGTCGATCACGCGCAAACCTTCCATCCCACGGACCCGAAGCCGATCGTCGACCACGGCCGTCGGGTCCGTCTCCGGCCCCATCCGGCAGGTTCCCATGACGTGGAAGGTGGTGTTGCCGACGTGGCGCGCCGCCTCCAGCAGTTCTTCGTCGGTTTGCACGGAATCGCCGGGCGAGGCCTCGAAGTCGATATAGGGCTTCATCGCCTCGGTATGGATCAGCCGACGGGCCAGCTTCATCGCGCGAATCGTCACCTGGCGATCCTCTTCCTCCGAGAGATAGTTCGGCTGGATGGTCGGTTTCTCGAAAGGATCGGTCGAGCGCGAGCGAACCCAACCCTTGCTTTGCGGGCGATGCTGCCAAGCCGCGACGGTGAAGCCCGGATGCTCGTCCAACAGCCCGTGCACGCCTTCCTTATAGGTCGCCGGGGTGAAGATGAACTGCAGGTCGAGCTGCCGTGCCGCCTCGTCGGAATGCCAGAAGCCATAGACCATCGATGGGCTCAGGTTGACGATGCTCTTGCCGCCGAGAAAATACTTCACCACCTCGCCGACCATATTGAGGCCCTGGGCGCGCTCGTTGATGGTCTCGATGTTCTTCACCCTGACGCTGAAGCGGGGCGCCCAGTGGTCGCGCAAGTTTTCGCCGACGCCGGCCAGCTCGTGGTGGCACTCGATGCCGAGGCTTTGCAGCAGCCCGGCCGGACCGATGCCGGAAAGCTGCAACAGTTGCGGCGAGTTGATGGCACCACCGCTCAGGATCACCTCGCGTTCGGCCTTGACCTCGACGATGCGCCCACCGCGCCCACCCTTCGCATAGGCCACGCCCACGGCGCGCTTGCCGTCGAGCAGGATCCGGGTCGCTTGCGCGTTGGTCCGAAGCGTCAGGTTCGGGCGCGATTTCGCCGGGTTCAGAAAGGCCCTGGCCGAGCTCATCCGCCGCCGCCGGTGGGCGGTGCGCTGGACGTAGGAAATCCCCTCCTGCCGGGCGCCGTTATAGTCTTGATTGCGGGGGATGCCGATCTCACGGGCGCCGGCCATGAAGGCTTCGCATAGCGGGTGGGTATAGTTGAGGTCGGTGACCGTGAGATTGCCATCGCGGCCGCGAAAGGTCTCGTCCGCGGTGCCGATCCGTTGCTCGCAGCGGCGAAAATACGGCAGCACGTCGGCATAGCCCCAGCCTTGGTTGCCGCGCTGCGCCCAGCCGTCGAAATCCATCCGTTGGCCGCGGTTGTAGATATGACCGTTGATCGAGCTGGAACCGCCGAGCGTCTTGCCGCGCGGCACATCGATCTGGCGGCCGCCGGTCCAGTGGCTCGGCTCGGACTGGTAGAGCCAGTTCACTTTGGGGTTGACCAGCGTCTTGATGAAGCCGGCCGGGATGTGGATATAGGGGTTCCAGTCCGGTGGCCCAGCCTCCAACAGGCAAACGCTGTGCTTGCCGTCGGCGGTCAAGCGATTGGCCAAGATGCACCCGGCCGAGCCGGCGCCAACGATCACATAGTCGAACGAGTCCGCCAAAATTCCCTCCTCCCTTGCGTTACCGACGCTCAACCGCCCCGCACGTAGCGACGGCTCAGAATTCGAATTCGGTCGCGAAAATGCGGCCGCAACCGGCCCCCCCAAGGGGTGTCGACAGCGGCCTTCCAGGACGCGCTGCCCGCCACTTCCGGCGATTGCAGGTGATAGATCGCGACGTAGCGATGCGTGCCCTCGCCGTCCTCGCCCGAACGGTAGCGCCTGGCCGCCAGCGTGCCCGGTACGGCGGCGAGTGCGGGCAGATGCTCCTCGTCGTACCAGGCGTTGAAATCATCCTCGGCCTCGGGCGCTACGTTCATGGCATTGAGCAGCAGGCCGCCGGCACCCTCGGGCGCCGCCTGTTCGCCCGGCGTGACCTGGCTGCCCTCGAAACGCAGCAAGCGCTGGCAAGTCCCGGTCACCCGCTTCGACCAGACCGAGAGATTGTCGTAGGCGATGGTCCGGTAAGCCCCGCTCCGCAATACCTCGATTCCGTCCAGATCATAGGTCGCCACGGCGAAACCCGGCTCCTCGTCGCCGATCCAGCGCTCGCAGGCACCGAAACCAGGCACCGCCTGGCGTTCCGGGATGTGCTCCAGATCGTACCAGTCGTGAAACTCGTCGGCATACGCGGTCGAGAAATCGAACGCGGCGATCAACAGGCCCTTGGCCATAGCGTCCTCCCGGTTGCTCGGGCGACATCATCACAGGCCCAGGACTGCTTTTCCAGTGCGGGGTGTCGACTACGCGCCGACGCTCGCCCTCGGAACCAGTCCACCAGACCGCCGATGTGCCTCGGCCACGGCCATCGGCGTCGACATTGCCAGCATGGACACGGGTGGTTACGCTCGCGGCCGAAATCGAAGGTAAACGTCAACGGCTGATGACCATGGATTGCGGGATGGACGATCGAACTCTGGAAGCTCGCGTACCCGACTGTGATGCCATCGTGATCGGGGCAGGCATGTCGGGCATGTATCTGCTCTACCGGTTGCGGGAACTGGGCTTGCATGTGCGGGTGTTCGAGGCCGGTACCGGCGTCGGTGGCACCTGGTACTGGAATAGATATCCCGGTGCCCGCTTCGATTCCGAGAGCTACTCCTACGGCTATTCTTTCTCCCAAGAGCTGCTCGACGAATGGGACTGGACCGAACACTTCGCGTCCCAGCCGGAAATCGAGCGCTATCTGAATTACGTCGCCGACAAGTTCGATCTGCGCCCGGACATTCGGTTCTCCAGCCGCGTCGATTCCGCCGCATATGACGAAGACAACCACTGTTGGACCGTTGTTCTGGGAGACGGCAGCCGGCACCGGTCGCGCTTCATGATCACCGCGCTCGGGCCGCTGTCCGCACCGACCATGCCGCGCTTCGAAGGCGTGCAGGACTTCGAGGGACAGTCCTTTCATACCGGGCTTTGGCCGAAACAGAGCATCGACTTCGAAGGGAAACGGGTCGCGGTCATCGGTACCGGCGCCAGCGGCATCCAGGCGATCCAGGAAGTGGCCAAGGCGGCCGGGCATTTGACGGTTTTCCAGCGCCGGCCGAACTGGTGTACGCCGTTGCACAACCGACGTATCGAGAAGGAAGAAATGGACAGGATCCGGGCGGGCTACCCGGAATTGTTCCAACGTTGTCGCGAGACCGCCGCCTGCTTCGTCCACACGGTCGACCCGCGCGGCACCTTCGAAGTAACGGATGAAGAGCGAAATGCCTTCTGGGAAGAGCTTTATGCGGGACCCGGTTTCGGAATCTGGCAGGGCAATTTCCGCGACATGTTGGTGGACCGGGAGGCGAACAGGCTGATTTCCGACTTCGTGGCCGACAAAATTCGCGAACGGGTCAACGACCCGAGGATCGCCGAAATGCTAATCCCGAAGGATCACGGCTTCGGCACCCGCCGGGTACCCCAGGAGACCCACTATTACGAGGTCTACAACCAACCGAACGTAAAACTGGTCAGCATGCTCGAAGCGCCGGTCGAGCGGATTACCGCTTCAGGCCTCGAGACCAGCGAGGCTGACTACGAATTCGACATCATCATTTACGCGACCGGTTTCGATGCCGTCACCGGCAGCTTCGACCGTATCGATATCACGGGCGTGGACGGACGAAAGCTGAAAGAGAGTTGGAGGAGTGGGCCGACGACCTTCGTCGGCGTGATGGTCGACGGCTTTCCCAATATGTTCATGGTGATGGGGCCGCACGCGGCACTCGGCAACAATCCCCGAAGCATCGAATACAATGTCGAATGGGTGCGAGACCTGATCGGCTACATGACCGGGCGGGAGCTGACCGTCGCGGACGCCCGACCGGAGGCCGTGGCGCAATGGAACGACTTCGTCAGGCAAAAGGCCGAGGGCCTGCTGTCGAATGAAATCGACTCGTGGATGACGGGTGTGAACATGAACGTGGCAGGCAAACAAACCCGCAGGCTCGTCCGCTACAGTGGCACCGCGCCGGAGTATCGCGAGCGCTGCGACGAGATCGCCGCCGAGGGTTATCGGGAACTCAGCTTCACCTAGCGGCGCCCTGGTCGCCCGCATAAAACAAGCTCGACTCTCCATCGAGGTAGCCCGGAAAGGCAAAGGTCATGGCGCTAGCGCCAGATCACGCGGCGCCAGCGGACCGCGATCAGCAGGGTGAAGGCGATCCCGGTAACGCCATAGACGAGGACCGTGCCCGGAAAACCGAGCCCTTCGACGAATAGGCTGGAGGCCAGCAAGCCGACCGGCAAGCCGTAGACGGCGAGCATTCGGACCCCCATCACCCGGGCCCTAAATCGCGGGCTCGCGGTCGTCAGCAAGGTCACCGACATCGAGATCATCGCGATGCTCTGAAAGAAGCCGAGCAACAGCAACAGGGAGGCGCCCGAAACGGGCTCCGACAGTTGACCGAAGCCCAGCAGCAGCAGATACCAGATCACGATGTTGATCAGCATGAACCGCGACGAGTGCCTGGCGCCGCCGCGCCACGCCATCGCCAGCGAGCCGGTGAGCGCGCCGACCGCATAGGTCGCGACCAACTGAGCGAGGCCGTTCTCGTCAACCAGATAGACCTCCTTGGCGACGTAGGGCAAAAGGCCATGCGAGACCGGAAAGGCGGTGAGGTTGACCAGGAACGCCAGCGACATCACGGCGACCAACTTGGGCGAGGCCCAGATATAGGCGAGCCCCTCCTTCAGGTCCCGCCAAGGCGAGCGAGGTGGGGCCGGCTCGCCCCGCTGGCGCCCGGCGGCGACGCTCTCGACATCGTCGGGGCGGACGCGGGAGACGCCGAGCGTCAGCAACAGGCTCGCGACATAGCAGCCGGTGACCGCGATATAGGCGGCACCGATGCCGAGCGTGGCGAAAAGGCCGGCACCGGCCAGCGCACCGGCAATGCGGGCCGAGTCCATGGTGGTTCGAGAAACCCCCATGGCGCTCATCAGGTGCTCCGCCGGCATGGTGTCGCCGATCAGCGAATTGCGCATCACCAGGTCGGAGGGCCGCACCAGGCCGGCCAGGGCGGCAACGACGAAGACATACACCGGGGTCAACACGTCGAACAGGCCCAAGGCCATCAACACGGCGGCTAGCAGCGCATAGATCGATCGCAAGGCGCGAAGCAGCGTCCGCCGGCCGAGCCGGTCGCCCCAAACGCCGAACATCGGCGCGATCAGCGTGCCGAGAAACTGCAGCGAGCCGAAGGCGGTCAACCAGAGTACCGAGCCGGTCTCGACCAGCACGAACCAGCCGAGAATCAGGGTCTCCATTTCGAAGGCCCAGGAGGTCAGGAGGTCGGCGGGCCACTGGAAGCGAAAGCTCCGAACCCGAAACGGGATCAATAGCGACGTTTTACCAAGCTCCGCCAAATCGTCGCCCTCAGCCTTCGCCCGCTTCTCGCCTCACTCTGCGGCAATAACCGACGCCTGGTAAGCCCCGATGCCGGTGGCGAGGGGCGCTGTCCTGCCGCCCTTACCCGCGCGATCGCCGATGGCTATACTGGCGCGCAAAGTCGAGAATAGCGGACTGAGGGTAGAAAATGTCGAACCAGAATGGGGCGGTAGCGCTCTTCGAGCCGCTGACACTGAGGGGCGTCACGCTGGCGAACCGGGTCGTGGTGGCGCCGCTTTGCATGTATTCCGCGGTCGAGGGCGTCGCAACCGATTGGCACTTCGCGCATCTGTCGACCTTTGCCCGAGGCGGCGCCGGCCTCATCATCGCCGAGGCTACGGGCGTCGAGCCGCGCGGTCGGATCACGCCCCGCTGCCTCGGCCTCTGGACCGACGCGCAGGCCGAGGCACTGAAACCGGTAACGCGGTTTATCGCGGAGATGGGCTCGGTACCGGGTATCCAGCTCGGCCATGCCGGCCGCAAGGCCTCCGTCAGGCCGCCTTGGCGGGGCGGCACGCCACTCGACGACGAGGACAGCGGGCTGGGCGAGCCCGGCTGGCAAGTCGTCGGACCGTCCGCGGTACCGGTGGCGGAGGGCTGGCCGACGCCGCAGCCGCTCGGGCTCGCCGAGATCCAAGGGATCGTCGAAGCCTTTGCCACGGCCGCCCGGCGCGCCCACGACGCCGGCTTTCGCCAGGTGGAGATTCACGGCGCGCACGGCTACCTGATCCACAGCTTCCTCTCCCCCCTCTCCAACCGACGCAATGACGCCTATGGCGGTGACATTCGGGGCCGGATGCGGTTCGCCTTGGAGGTCGCGGAGGCGGTTCGGGCGGCCTGGCCGGAGGAGCTGCCGCTCTTTTTCCGGATTTCGGCGATCGACGGCGGCAGGGTCGATGGCTGGTCGCTCGACGATTCAGTGGTCCTGGCGCGTGAATTGGCGGCGCGGGGCGTCGACGTGATCGATTGCTCGGCCGGCGGCATCTCGGGCCCGCCGCTCTTCCGTGCCGGCGATGACGGGGCGCCACTGAAACCCGGATCGGAGCGCCCGCCCGGCTTCCAAGTCCCCTATGCCGAGCGCCTGCGCCGGGATGCCGGCGTCAAAACCATGGCCGTCGGCGTCATCGTCGACCCGCATCAGGCGGAAACGATCCTGCAAGAAGGCCGGGCCGATCTGGTGGCGTTGGGACGGGAGATCATGTACGACCCGTTCTGGCCGCTGCACGCGGCCCAGGCGCTCGATGCCGACCCCGATTTCGCCCGTTGGCCCGACCAATACGGCTGGGCCGTGGCGCGCCGGGCCCAGATCACCGACGTCAAGGGCTTGCGCGACGGCAGGACCGCCTCTTAACCGGGCGGTCCGTTGCGGCGCAGGGTGATCAGCGCCACCTCGCCCGGGCAATTGAAGCGAACCGGCAGGCCGGAGACGCCGGTGCCGGTGGTCGAATAGCCGATCATCCGGCCGTGCTGCCACGACCCGCTGGCATAGTGCCGGAATCGGCTCAGGTGGGTGATGATGGGCCTGCCGCCCGGCAGACAGATCTGGCCGCCATGGGTATGTCCGGCGAGGTAGAGATAGAAGCCGTGGCCGGCCGCCACGTCGGCCAGCTCGGCCGAATGCACCAGGGCGATCCGGAAGCCCTCGGGCGTTGCTTCAAGGGCGGCCTCGGCGGCGGCGGTATAGAAATAGTGCACATCGTCGGTGCCGGTGAGATGGATGCTCTGCCCGCCCTGTCGCAGGCTCTTGCTTTCGTTGACGAGAACCCTGATGCCGAGTGCTTCCAGCGCCGGCACCATCTCGGCCGGGTCGTGGTTTCCCAGGATCGCATAGATGCCATGGTGGGCAGTTATTCGCGCGACCAGGTCCCGAAGGCCGGGCAGGATCTGCTCGAACGGGCCCGAGACCCGGCGCCGATAGTCCCCCGTCAGGACACAGATGTCGGCCTCGACCTCGGCTACCAAGGCACCAGCCCGGGCCAAGGTGGCCGGCAGAAAGTCGGCGTGAAGATCGCTCAGATGCAGGATCCGAAAGCCGTCGAACGCGACCGGTAGGTTCTCGAAGCCGAAATCCAAGTGCGTCAGCCCGAAGTCGAGGGCGTTCCGCACCCCTCGCCCGTAGATCCCGAAAAGGCGAAGCCCGATGCCGAAAACGGCCATCGACGCCTTGAACAGGGGCCAGTGACGTCGCCTGTCGGCACCGTCGGGGCTGTGCTTTTCATTGCCGGCCTGCATCCGGACACGGGCGCGACGCCAGGAATCGCGGCGCCATTCCGATGCTGGTACTGGTGGTGCTTCTCGCAATTAGCCCTACCCGACGAAGCCTGTCGATTGTCGCGCCGAACGGTGTCGGCTCGCGTCCGAAAAGGCCAGCGATCATTTTGTCTTCGTTCGGCTCGCCTTGGCGGCACGGCTCGTCGTAGGCTCATCCGATCCGTGGTTCCAAAACGAGGAGTAAGATCATGTCGACGGTTCATGTCGTGGCGGTCATCACCGCGAAATCCGGTATGCGCGATTCCATCCTGGAGGCGTTCCGCGCCAACATGCCGGCGGTACATGCCGAGGATGGCTGCATCGAATACGGGCCGACGATCGATGCCGAGGGCCTGGGCGGCTTCCAGACAAAGTTCGGCGACGACAGCTTCGTCGTCATCGAGAAATGGGCGAGCGTGGACGCACTGAAGGCACACGCCGCGGCACCGCACATGGCGGCCTATGCCGCGAAGACCAAGGAGATGATCGAAAGCCGGGTCATTCATGTCCTGTCGCCGACCTGAGATCACCGACCCGTCGATAACGCCGTCTCGGCGAAGGGGAGCGCTCGCATGTACGACCTGATCGACCGCATCGTCGCACTCGACATCGGCGGCCGCGGCGTCGCCGGCCTCTACCAGCCGGCGCGGGCGCTGGTCGAGGGGCCGATCTGCCGGGCGGCGGCCGGGACCTTGGCGGACCTCAAGGCCGGCGACCGCGTCTTCATCGTCACCGGCTCGCTCTCTCGCGCCACCGTCGACAACACCATCGGCGAGAACGACGGGCCGATCGGCGTCGCCGCACTGGCCCGTGCGGTCACTTACGGCTTCAACGCCATTCCGATCGTGCTGACCGATGCCTCGATCCGGGGCAAGGTGGCGAAGATGGTCGAACTCGCGGGCCCCAACGTGATGACGCCGGAGCAGGCGGAAACCGCGGTCCAAACGCCGCGCTTCACAGCAGTCGCCGCCGTTCTCGGCGGTGAAATAGACGATGCGGCGGCGAGGCGAGAGGCGGAGGCGCTACTCGATCGATTCCAGCCCAAGGTGGTGATCTCGGTCGAGCGCGCCGGCATCAGCGCCGACGGCACCTACCGCAACGCCCTCGGCCAGGACTACAGCGAGGGCCGCGCCCGCCTCGACCACGTCGTCACCGATGCCCGGGCGCGTGGCATCCCGACCGTCGGCGTCGGCGACGGCGGCAACGAGATCGGCTTCGGTGCGATCCGCGAAGCCGTCGCCCAACACGTGCCGCACGGCGAGGTCTTGTGCGCGGCCTCGGCCACCGACATCGTGCTGCCGGCCGGGGTCTCGAACTGGGGTTGCTATGCGATCATGGCGGCGTTGGCGATCATGCGGCGGGACGCCAGCCTGGCCCACACGCCGGCGCTGGAACGTCGGTTGATCGAGGCCTCGCCGATGATCGGCTTGATCGACGGCTCCTCCGGCAAGCTGGAGCCGACGGCGGACGGGATGGGAATCGACGTGCATACGGGCGTCGTCTCGATGCTGGCGGAGACGGTACGGCGCGGCTTGCGGGCCTAGTCGCGCCAGCTTTGAATTTCCTAGTCGTCGCCGATGACGGTGTGTTCCTCGACGATGAAGCTGGTCACCGATTCGATGAACAGGGTGCCGTCGGCGAACATCGCCTCCGCTTCCGGCGTGGCGAAGGCGGCTTCCATCGTCGCCCTGTCCTCGAACCAGAATTCGACGATACCGTCGATCCGCTGACCGCCCGAAGGCAAATCCGGGTGCCCGCTGTCGCCGACGACGAGGTTCTGTACATAGCGGATGACGTTCGGCACCGGCTTGGCCAGGGGCCCGTGGATCTCGCGCCAGTGGCGGGCGAATTCCTCGGCGCTGAGTTCGGGTCTGCGGACCAGCAGGGATATTCTCTTGATCATGACCGGTTGCTCCCTCGGGTGATGGGTAGATCGTACGCCCGCCGTCCGGCTCACGTACCGCGCCGCCGGGCCTCGCGGGCCAGCAGGAAGAGGCCGCTGGCGATGATCAAGGCGATGCCGCCGATGGCCCAGGCATCGAGGATGTCGCTCCAGACCAGATAGCCGAACAGGATCGCCCAGACCACGCTCGAATAGCGAAACGGCGCCACCAGCGCCGCGTCGGCATGGCGAAAAGCCTCGGCCATGAGGAATTGCGCCATGCCGAACAGCAGGCCGGCCGCCGCCAGCAAGCCGACGTCGGCAAGGGCGATCGGCGGCCAGCCCATGCCCACCGTCGCCAAGCCCGCCAGGGTCGACAGCGCATTCGCGCCCAGCAGGATCGAGACCGAGGTCTCGGAGGCCACCAGGCGGCGCATCAACATGTCGCGAAGCGCCAGGAATACCGCGACGGCGAGCGGCAGCAAGACCGCCCAATGCAGGCCGTCCCCTCCCGGACGGGTGACCAGGCCGACACCCACGAAAGCGACCGTCACCGCCGACCAGCGCCGCCAGCCGATCCGCTCCCCCAGCAACTTGGGCGCCAACAGGATGACGAAGATCGGGCTGACGTAGATGATGACGATGGCGTCGGCCAGGGGCATCAACGGCAAGCTGGTGACGAAGAGGAAGAGCGAGACCGTCAAAAGCGCCGCGCTCGCCGCCTGCCCCTTGACGTTGCGCCAGCGAAGCGCCGCCGGCCCGCCGGCCCGCCAGGTCAGAAAGGCGATCGGGACCAGCACGAACAGGCCGCGAACGAAGACGATCTGCCCGACCGGCTGGGTCTCGGCGACCCATTTCATCAGTCCGTCGTTGCAGGTCAGCAGGCCGCAGCTCGCCACCATCAAGAAGATGCCGCGCAGCCTGCTGTCGCCTCGTCGGTCAGACGATGGCATGGAATCGGATCATGCTCTAGGCGCGCCGCTTACCGCGAAAGCTCTCGGGATCCTCGAAATCGAAGACTTGGCCCTGTTCGACCCAGCCGAGAAAACCATCCGCCGTGCAGTCGGGCTTCTCGCCGTCTTGGTAGTCGTAAAGCCACATCCGACCCTTCGATTGCTCGTCCAGGGTCCCAAGCTCCTCATAGTGCGTGTGCACGCCCGACTGGAAGGGCGCGGTCTCGCAGTCCTGGAAGATGTAGTCCGCGCGGGCGCGAAACTCGGTCATCTGATTGGGCGTGAACTGGGTGTCGCCGGTCATGAAGACGGTGATCTGGTTGCGCTCGAACAACAGGCCATAGGTCGGCACGATCTCGTAGCCGTCGTAGTAGTGCACCACTTGAACGCATTGGAACGCGGTTCCGGAAAAGCCGAAGCCGCCGTTTCGTGGGATCGGTCGGACGTCGAAATAGGTCGAAAGATCGGCGATCCGGCCTTCGATGGTCCCCATGCCGCCATGCAACGACTGCCAGAGGTCCGCCACCAGGGTTTCGCGAAGGTGCAGCTTGGGCCGCGACGACGGATCGTTCCGGCTACGCGCGAAATAGCTCGAAATGCCCAACCACTCCAAGCCGCCGATGTGATCGGCATGCAGGTGGCTGATGTAGACATCGGTGATATCCAGGGCGGTGTGACCGCATCTGGCCAAACTGAAACGGGCATCGCCGCCGCAATCGATCAGCAGCAGGCCATCCGCCGTCTCGACGAGTATGTTTGATTGATAGTTCTCGAGCGCGAATGCGGCACCCGTGCCAAGGAACGTCAACTTCATGCTCGGCGACCCCCACCACGACCCAAAGGCAAGGCTGACAAATTGCCCTCCGAGATGCAATGTCGAAGCGACGTCGACGGCGGGACGATCCGATGTGACCAGTGGTTCAGGGCTTGTGAAGCTTCATTTGTTATACTGCTCCGACAGAGACCGAATCGTAGGCGAGGACAGATCACCATGAGCGCGCAACGCAGCACTACCGAGCGAAGAAGAAACAAGCGTTTTCCGGTCGATCGCGACGTCACCGTCGAGATCGCGGGATCGCACCTATATGGCCGCCTGACGAACATCAGCGAGGGCGGCGCTTTCATGAAACTGACGATCGAGGTCGAGACCGGCGACGAGGTCCGCCTCGCGCTCGACGATGTTTCGACCGACGGAGAGGTGCGCCAGGTCGGCGAAGACGGCTTCGGCATCCGCTTCACGGACGAGGAGATGGCAAAAATCCTCTCCCTTCGGGCACTGGCCAGCGACGGCACCGACTGAGGCGACGGCTCAGCTTCCCGGCGGCGAGCCGAGCGCCCACTCAAACGGGTACGCTCACGTCCAGCCAGCGATGCGCGGTGACGGTGGCCCGATCGCCGGGGCGCAGCAACGCGGTGGTGGTCTCGGATTCGACAATGGCCGGCCCCTCGATGACCTGGCCCGCCGCCAGCACGGCGAAGTCGTAGACCGGTATCTCCAACCAATCGCCGAGGTAGACCCGGCGCGAGGCCGCCGGACCCGACGGTGCCCCCTCCGCAACCTCGGGCTCTTGCGGTAGTTCCGGCAAGACACCGACGGTCGTCACGCGGGCGTTCACCAGCACCGGATCCTGCTCTTTCAGGCTGTAGGTGTAGAGCGTTTCGTGCCGGCGCTCGAAGGCGGCCTTGATCTCGTCCAACAGCCCCGGTGCCTCGAAATCGATTGCGTCGAGGTCGACGTCGATTTCGAAGATCTGCTCGCCGTAGCGCATATCGGCCGAGCGCCGGCTCTCGATCGGGCCATCGAACCAGCCGGCGAGTTGCCGCCGCCCCGCCGCCTCCATCTCGCTATAGAGCGCCCGTATCGCCGTGGCATCCAGGGTCGAGGTGTCCGCGATATGGGTTCGCAAGACCTCGAAGCGAAGCTCGGTCGCCAGCATCCCCCATGCCGACAGCACCGAGGCGACACGCGGCACCACGACCCGGCCGAGATTGAGTTGCCGCGCCAAATCGGTCGCGTGCAGGCCCGCGGCACCACCGAAGGCCAGCAAGGCGAAGCGGCGCGGATCGACGCCGCGGCGCACCGTCGCCAGCCGGATCCCCTCGGCCATCTGCGTGTTGACGACCCGATGCACGCCCTCGGCGGCGGCGACGCCGTCGACCCCCAGCTCGCCGCCCAACCGCGCAAGCGCGGCCCCGGCCGCGGCCTCGTCCAGGCGTGCCCGGCCACCCAGAAAGTTCTCCGGATCGAGATAACCCAGGACGACGCTGGCGTCGGTCACCGTCGGCTGGTCGCCACCCTGGCCGTAGCAGGCCGGCCCCGGTTGGGCGCCGGCGCTTTCTGGCCCGACCTGCAACAGGCCGCCGGTGTCGACCCGAGCGATCGAGCCGCCGCCGGCGCCGAGCGTGACGATGTCGAGGCTGGGGAGGGCGATGCGCTCGTTGACCACGCTGCGCTCGGTCGACAGCGTCGGCTGTCCATCCACGATCAGCGAAATATCGGTCGAGGTGCCCCCCATGTCGAAGGGAATGAGGTCGCCGAGACCGATCAGCCCGGAGGCGTGGCGGGCGCCCGCGACACCGCCCGCGGGCCCCGACAGCACGGTGCCGGCCGCCATCCGAACCGCTTCGGCGATCGGCGCTATCCCACCATGGGAGAGGATGATGAGCACCGGCCCCTGGTAGCCCGAGGCCTGCAGCCGCTCGGCTAGACGCGACAGATAGCGCCCGAGCGTCGGCGCCACATAGGCGTTCACCACCGTCGTCGAGACCCGCTCGAACTCCTTGATCTGCGGCAGCACTTCGGAGGAGAGACAGACATCGACATCGGGCAACGCCTTCGCCAGCGCGTCGCGCGTCGCCCGTTCGTGTCGGTCGTCCCGGTAGCTGTGCAGGTAGCAGACCGCGACCGAGGTCGTCTTCTGCCGCTTCAGCGTGCGGATAGCCTTTGCCAGCGAAGCCTCGTCCAGCGCCACCTCGACGCGACCGTCCGCCCTGATCCGCTCGGTGACGCCCAAGCGCCGGTGGCGGGGCACCAGCGGTTCCCGCCGGGCCAGTCTGAGATTGTAGCGCTCCGGCTTCAGGCCCTCCCGCATTTCCAGAACGTCGCGGTGGCCCTCGGTGGTCAGCAGGCCGACCCGGGCGCCCTTGCGCTCCAGCAGCGCGTTCGTCGCCACCGTGGTGCCGTGCACGATGCGTTCCGTTTGGGCTAACAGTTCGCCCAAACCGAGGCCGAGGATGGTCGCCATTCGCTCCAAACCCGACATCACGCCGACCGACTGATCGGTGGGGGTCGATGCCGCCTTGGCGAGCGTCACCTCGCCCGTGTCGTCGACCGCGACCAGATCCGTGAAAGTGCCGCCGACGTCGATACCAATTCGATACATTTACCTATACTCGCGTTGTCTGTTCGGAATTTCGGCCGACGAAACCGTCCAAGCGGTCTCGCCGTCGTGCTTCTGGGCGGCGTTCCCTGGGGTCGCCCCAGCCGCCGCCGCCGGCCGAGTGGACCTCGAACACGGTCCCCGCCGGCACCTTGATACCTTCTTCCTTCGTCTTGAGGACCCTGGCCCGGCGACCGGGCGCCCGCATTAGATAGCGATGCGGCGCGCCGTCTTCGCCACCGAGCAAGCCGCAAGCGCCATGCCGGACGCCGTCGCCCGCGGTGTTGGCGCGGCAGGGTTCGTCGGTCTCGACGACGAGTTCCAGGTCGGCGCCGGCACCGCCGACGAAGCGGCCGTCGCCACCGGAGTCCCGGCGAAACTCGTGCGCCCGAAACAGCAGCGGAAATCGCGCCTCGGCGACCTCGACCGAGCCGAACTTGAGGCCGCCGGTCGAATGCCATTCGCCGGCCCCGTGCCAGCCGTCGCCCCCGGCCGAGGCACCGGCGCCGGGCCGGGCGTGAAAGAGGTGCCAGATGAAGGGCTTGTCGTTGTGCGGATCCTCTCCCTTGATGGCGATCCGGAAGCGCCGCCCCCAACCGGCCATGACCCGCTCGGGACAGGCCGGCGCCAAGGCCCGGACGATCGCTTCCACGATCTCCTGCGAGCAATGGCTGGTGGAAAGCGTCACCGGCGCCCCCGGCTCGGCCCAGACCACGGTGCCGGGTTTGGCGCGCACCGTGACCGGGCGAAGCGAGCCGTCGTTCTTGGGAATCTCCGGGTCGAAAAGGAAGGCGAGCGCCATCGCCACCGCCGACTGCATGTTGGCGTGCGAGGAATTGACGAAGCTGGTGACCTGGGGGTTGGAGTCGCCGAGGTCGACCTCGAGGCCGGTGCCCCGTTTCGTCACGGTGGCGCGGATCGCGATGTCCTCGTTGCCGCGACCGTCGTCGTCGAGCAGCGCCTCCCCCGAATAGACCCCGTCCTTCCAGGTGGCGATGACGGCGCGGGCCTGCCGCTCGGCCGAGCCCAGGATCGTCTCGACCGAGCTCTCGACCACTTCGGCGCCGAATTCCGCCATCAGGTCGAGGAGGCGCCGCTCGCCGAGATGGACCGAGCCGATCTGCGCCGCCAGATCGCCTTGGAAATCGCGCGGGTGGCGCACGTTCGCCGTCAGCATCTGTATCAAGTCCGCGCGCATTTCGCCTTTGGCATAGAAGCGTAGCGGCGGCACCCGAAGCCCTTCGTGCCAGATCTCCGTCGCCGAGGCGTTGTAGGCGCCGTAGGTGGCGCCGCCGATATCCGAGTGATGCGCCCGGTTGACCGACCAGAACAAAAGCCGCTCGCCGGCGAAGACCGGCACGAAAGCGGTCAAATCGGGCAAGTGGCTGCCGCCGAAATAGGGGTCGTTCAGCAGAAACACATCGCCCCGATGGATGTCTTCCCCGAAGAACTCGTTGACCGCGCGGGCGCCCCACGGCAAGGCACCGACATGCACCGGGATGTGCTCCGCCTGCGCCACCAATCGGCCCTCGGCGCCGCAGATCGCGGTCGAGAAATCCCGGCTGGAGTTCAGGATCTGCGAATAGGAGGTGCGCAGCATCGCCTCGCCCATTTCTTCCACGATGGCGATCAGGCGGTGTTGCACGACCGAGACGGTGATCGGGTCGACATTGTCCACGAACCATAACTCCACGGATAGACGCCGCCCGCGGGCGGCATTGATCGAAGTGTAGGTCGCCCGGCCGATCCGGACAACGTGGCGGCCTTCCTTTCCGACAAGGAACGCCGACCGCGGGACAAGAACGATCCCGAAGGGTATGTATATGCCTTGATCCATGACGAGGAGGAGGCAGCCATGCGCGTCGTCGATGCCGTTACCGAGATTCTGAAACGCGAGGGGGTCGAGCACCTGAGTTGCTACCCGACGACGCCATTGACGGAATCGACCGCGGCGGCCCGCATTCGCCCGATCATCTGCCGGCAGGAAAGGGTCGGCGTCGGCATCGCCGACGGCTTCGCCCGGGTCGCCAACGGCCGCCCGCCATCGATCTTCGCCATGCAGTACGGCCCCGGCGCCGAGAACGCCTATCCGGGGGTGGCGACGGCCTATTCCGACTCGACGCCGATGTTGTTGTTGCCGCTCGGCCATCCGCTGGAGCGGGACCGGGTCTTCCCTCTCTTCAGCTCGCCCAGGGCGTATGAATCGCTGACCAAGTCGGTCGAGCAGATCGTCGTGCCGGAGCGGACCGTCGATGCCATGCGCCGGGCCTTCGCCGCCATGAAGATCGGCCGGCCGGGGCCGGTGCTGGTCGAACTGCCGCTCGACGTCGCCGGGCAGGAGATCAATCCAGCACTGGTAGACGCCTATCGGCCGGTGGCGGCGACCCGAGCGCAAGCCGATCCAGCCGATATCGATGCCGCGGCCCGGGCCCTGCTGGCGGCGGAGCGGCCGATTCTGATCGCCGGCGCCGGGGTTCTCTACGCCGAGGCGACCGCCGAGCTGGCGGCCTTGGCCGAGCTGGTGCAGCTACCGGTGATGACGACGATGGAAGGCAAGAGCGCGATATCCGAGGCCAAGCATCCGCTGGCGCTCGGCAGCGGCTCCGGCGTCATGAGCGGCCCTGTCTACCAGTATCTGCGTGACGCCGACCTGGTTCTCGCCGTCGGCACCTCGATGACCCGACACGGCATGGTGACGCCGATCCCGGCCGGCAAGACGATCATTCAGGCGACCAATGATCCCGTCGACCTGCAGAAGAGCTATGCCGTAGACCATGCGATCCTGGGCGACGCCAAGCTGGTGCTGGCGCAATTGATCGACTGCTGCCGCGACTTGCTCGGCGGCAAGCCGGCGCGGGAAGAGGGAAGCCTCGCCGCCGAGATCGCCGGGATCAGGGAAGCGTGGCTCGCCGAATGGACGGCGAAACTGACCTCCGACGAGGTCCCGATCAACCCCTATAGGGTGATCTGGGACTTGATGAACACGGTGCCGCCCGCCGATGCCATCGTCACCCACGACGCCGGCAACCCGCGCTACGAGATCATGCCGTTCTATCGCGCCGACGGCCCCCGAAGCTATCTCGGCTGGGGCAAGTCGCACCAGCTCGGCACCGGCCTCGGCCTGACCATCGGCGCCAAGCTGGCCGCGCCGGATAAGTTTTGTGTCAACTTCATGGGCGACGCCGCCTTCGGCATGACCGGACTGGATTTCGAGACCGCGGTTCGCGCCGACCTGCCGATCTGCACCATCGTGCTGAAGAACTCGACAATGGCGGTGGAAACCGACCACATGGCTCTCTCGCATGAGAAATACAACACCCGCGACGTCGGCGGTGACTATGCCGACATCGCCCGCTCGCTCGGCGGCTGGGCGGAGCGGGTCGAGGACCCTGCCGAGGTCGCACCGGCGATCCTGAGGGCCCGCCGGGCCACCGAGAACGGCCAGGCGGCGCTGCTGGAGGTGATCACCAACGAAGAACTGGCGAAATCACACCACCAGCCGTTTGGTCGCTAACTCGGCCGCATCGAGCGGATTGGGTTAAACCCGGATTTCCCGGATGGAACCGACAATTGCTGACCTTTTGAGGCGATTCTGATATAAGAATCAATAAGTTGATACCGTGATGGGAGGTCGGCGGTGGCGCACCCGACGGGTGAAGCGAAGCGGGGGCCTCTCA